>Ga0247844_1001509_pt1 | contig 42601 bp, 47 predicted proteins | sample LaCtaG_FD_192421 | JGI IMG/M metagenome (GOLD analysis project Ga0247844, IMG submission 192421) | Freshwater microbial communities from meromictic Lake La Cruz, Castile-La Mancha, Spain - LaCruzMarch201714.5m_1 | ecosystem: Environmental > Aquatic > Freshwater > Lake | place: Spain: Castile-La... | reverse complement strand
TTACCCGTACGAAGCATGGCGCTAATAAGCTGGTGACGCAATTAGAAAAAGACGGCATCAGTTGCATGGCCATTCATGGCAATAAAAGCCAATCTGCCCGAACCAAAGCATTGGCTGACTTTAAGGCAGGCAAGCTAACTGCTCTGATCGCAACTGACATTGCTGCCCGTGGCATTGATATTGACCAGCTGCCGCACGTCGTTAACTATGACTTGCCCAATGTGCCAGAAGATTACGTCCACCGCATCGGTCGCACGGGCCGCGCTGGCTCCAATGGTGTTGCGGTTTCCCTAGTGTGCGTTGATGAGCATCAAATGCTGCGAGACATTGAGCGTCTTATTAAGCAAAACGTGCCGCAGGAAGTGATCGCTGGATTTGAGCCAGATCCACATGCTAAGCCTCAGCCTATTCAGTTGCGTAGTGGCCAGGGGCAAGGCCAACGGCAAGGTCGAGGTCAAGGGCAGGCAAGTAAAAAACAGGCAGGTAATGCGCCAAGGCCGAGTAACGCTCCGCGCCGGACGCAATCCAGACCTGCACGCAAACCAAACTGAGTATTAATTGAGTTCTAAATTGCGCAGCAATTGGAAGATCTCGCGATACGCCTTGGGAGGCTTATTCAGCTCCTTTTCTTTTCGCGCATTGCGAATGAGCGTTCGGATGTTTTGCACGTCCAAGTCCGGAAAGCGTTCAATGAGTTGAGTAAAAGCAGCATCGTCGGCAATGAGTCGATCGCGCAGCGCTTCAAGCTGATGCAACTTTGCTGTCTCAACTTTTCCAGGGCCTTCAATAATTTCCAGGCGCTTTTCAATTGCAGCAATTTCCTCTGCATCGAGTGCGCGCATCAATTTACCAAGATACTGCTTATGGCGCCGCAGGGCTTCAAATGTTTTAATCTTTTGGGTTTGGGCAATCGCATCGCGAATGTTTTCTTCGAGCGGAACGCTCTTGAGTGCATCGCCACTTAACTTAGACAATACTTCGGCCAATTTTTGGCGCTCGGTCATCTCGCGTTTCAGCTCTGACTTACTCGGACCTAGATCGTCTTCTTCGGGTTTAAACGGCATGAGGCGTATTTTAATCGCAATCCCACTTAGTGCCGCGGGCAGATACTTCAATCCTTTGGTTTGGACGATGGTTTGGGTGAGATTAAATCACGTACATGGTGCACTATCTTCAGCGCACTTACTGCAAACACGACCAACTTACGAGCGCCAGCTGGCTTGTAGCTCGCCAATAGCGCAAATGCGGCATACAGCAACACGCGATTCTTTTGAATCAACTCAATCACTCCCAGTCCACGATCAAGCCATGCGATGGGCTTTTGCCACACGCGCATGTCGTCTGCCATACTGGCGCGCTGCTCGGCTGATTTAGCAATCAAGCGCTGCTGACGCTCTAGCAATTGCTTTAGGCGTGTGTTCATGTCAGATGGTCACGGTCTTTTGCTAGCTCACCTAAACTGGCTTCAAATAATCTGGGCATCGCATTGATTTGTGCGCGCACGAATAGTGCAAGCAAAATGCCGATGGATAAAAAACTGCCCGTCATCAAGGAGAGCACAAATACCCGATGGCTATCCCAATACAACACCACAATTAAGATTGCCAGCAGTACTAAACCAAACAAGAGGCTAAAGAGAGTGATGATCACTAGCACCAGTACTGAGAGTAAGCGCTGCCAGCCAATCTGAATATCACTTGAAAAAAGCTCTAAGCGGGTTTGGATTATCTCAACTGCAGTGGACCCTAGATTTTTGATGGACGAGAGCATGGCGTCTACTGACATGGCAATTCCTTTTAGCGGCGACTGATCAGTAAACCAATCAGTAGCCCAAGGCCAGCCGCTATGCCGACGGACTGCCATGGCTTCTGATGCACAAACGCATCTGCATCGGCTGCAACCGCTTTGGCTTTTGCGGTAATTTCGTCTTGTACATCTGCTAAGTTGGCCTTGGCTTGTGCCAGTGAGTCTTGTGTTTGTGCCCGAATTTGCGCAATGCCTTCGCCGCCCTGATCGGCAGTCGCGCCAATCAGCGCCTCTGCATCTGCGACCAAGGCCTTAAAGTCCGCCAACAGTTGATCGGTATCCACTGCAGATTGGGTGGGCTTTATTCCGTCCTGAGAATGCTTACTTGTCATGGTTTACGCTTTCGTATTTAGTGCATCAGAAGTACAGTCATGCCAGCATTGCCTATCTTAAACTGACTTAAGTGCTGCTTTAAAGAAGAACGGCGCTTAATAACAGCATGGTATCCAGCGCTTCCCGCGGAGAGATCTTCTCCAAAATAGTACTCGTCTACTCGGTCGGAGAAAAAGTTGTTTTCCAGAGCATCCCGCACAAGCCACTTAATTTTTCCGCCTGCGCCACTCGAGCCGTAGCCATGGATCACGATTAAAGCCCGAATACCTGCTTCACTGGCGGCGCGCACATGCAGCGTTAGGCGCTCTAAGGCTGCTTCGGCTGATGGCCCGCCTGCCTCTAAATTGAGCACTACCGTATCCGTTAGGGCCTGCGGCAAATCCGTACTGCCGCAATTCAAGCAATTTCCGAGTAGGTGGCGTGGATTGCCGCACTCAAGGCACTCTGCAGGCAGCATTCGCTGAAGTTTAGGCATGTGTGCACTATATCGAAGGAAGCGGGCTTAAAGCGGAAAAGAAGAAGGGGTGAGCCAAGCTGACTCACCCCTTCCGTAGAACCTTCTAATTAGCCCAGATTAGACCAATTTGCTACTTATTCCCAGCCGCCACCTAAAACAGAGTGCTTCTTGTATTGCTCTTTTGCTTCGACGGAAGACTCATGGATGATTCTAGCTATATTACTGATTTTATTGATCATTTCTGATAAAAATGATGTGTTTAATTCCATGTTTACTGCTGGGCTTGCAAGGGTCTGGCTCATATAATGCTCCGATTTAAGGGTAAATATCTAAGGGTTAATACTTAGACCATACCTGAATTAAAGGTTGCATGCCTAAACTAAGAAGCTTTTGCCAGGGGTAGGTTGAAAAGGACGTTTTGCGGCTTTAACTTGAGCTCGTTCTTCTCGTTCATTGCAATAGCCATATAGACATTACGTCCAGCAAACTCCGGACGGGTATCGGTCGAATTGATGAACTCCAAGCGGAACAAACAGAGTAAGCGAGCCATATCCGATTCATCCACAGGCTCTTTGTTGTACAGCGCATTCAAAATTTCAGTCGAGGCGGCATCTAATCCAACATGCCATACCCAGTTCGGATCGCTGACTTCTTTTAGGGGCTTGATTTTGACGTCGACACCTAAAAAGTGATTAATCCACTTTTGCAGCACAGTGCAAAAACTCCGGGTGGTGGGCTGGCTGTAGTTGAGCTGAACAGCAAAATCAAAATCCTCATCGCGCGTCCAATAGTTGGTGGCATTTTCCTCATGCAATACATCCAAATCAACCGATTGCGAAGCCATAGTGCCTTGCTTCAGTAGGTCGACGATGCTACCGAATTCATCGGCTTTCGAGCTTTGCTCAATGGTTTGGGCATCAGCAGCCATTACGACGCCGCCCTCCTGAATCGAGATGGCCTGGGTTCTAAAAAAGAGTTCAGCCATGCGGAGCTCGAGTGGCGGCGCATCCTCACCCAATATATGCTGAATAAAGACCTGAGTCAGTTGGCTAATAAATAGGGGTGGCACATCAACCCCCTCACCTTCAAACAGGCTCATATAGAAGGCTTCCAGTGAGGGTGCCTTCATAAGCTTGCTGCGGTAGCGCAGCCAAATGCCGTAGTTCACCTGAATATCAGCATCCTGCATTTGTGCAATTTCTGCCTCACTGATATCTGCTTTGGGGTTGTCGACCAAGCGCTGATGAAGGGCCTGTTCCGCTTGGCATGACTCCGGAATCAAGGCAAGCTCGGGTCGATCCAAGTAGGTACGCAAAAAATCATCCGTTACGATCAGCTGGCGATCGGGGCTAACGATAAGGTGGCGATACGGGCTACTGGACCAATAGGAAGGCATATCTAACTCACTCTGCATAAAAACAGTAAAAAAACGGTATTCGCAATTGTCACCTAAATTGCAGCCCCTACTAAATTAGGGGTGTTTATTTTGGTAAATTACCCAAAATAATTCGGCAATAATCACCAAAAATGTAACAATAACCGGATGATCGCCATTCGCTCCCTGCTGATTAGCCTTGTTCTGTTCGCTTCTGCGACCATTGGTGCAGCGCCCCTAACCCCAGGTCTGATTGTGGCCATTAGTGACGGTGACACCATTACTCTGCTAACCCAAGATAAGCAGCAGCTCAAAATTCGTTTAGTGGGAATTGATACACCTGAAAAAAAGCAGGCCTATGGCTCGAAAGCGCGGGAGCATTTAGCGAGCCGCATCTTTAAACAAGATGTAGAAGTGGATCTGCGCAAGAAAGACCAATATGGACGCCACCTCGGCGTGATTTACCTTAGCGGTGTCGACATCAATCAACTGATGATTCAGGATGGTTATGCTTGGTTTTATAAGCACTACGCAAAAGAGCAGCCCAAGGAAGAAGCGCTGCGCTATGCAAAAGCTGAGCAGGATGCGCGCGCAAAACAAAAGGGTTTGTGGGCTGATCCCAATCCGGTGCCGCCGTGGGATTTCCGTAAAGAAACTAAAGAGCAGGCTCGCGCAGCCAAAGCAACCAACAGTTATCGCTTCTGAATGTAGTAGCCATACACGCAGCGCCTTCCGCCGCGCGCCGGATTATGCGTATCGTGAATTACCCCATCAATCACGGCACTCAGGTGTTTGGATACTTTGACAATGAGCCTGCCTGCTGGTATTTCATTTTGGCGCAGGTGTACTTGGCAACCCTGTCCCACTGCCATGGTTGGCACCCAATCAAATCCCAGACTCAAAATGTAATCGTGGAAGACGGAACGGTGATTGCCATTACGGGGGCTTGAGCCCCGTGCAGCAATGTGTTTGGCAAGGCGACTGGTACTACGCTCTGCGTAGTGTGCATTGGCATTGCGCAGGGCCTCATAGACCTCGATGTACGACCGCTCAGCAGCAATCGCAATGGCCCTCACCACACAATCCCCCGCCCCTCCCTGAAATCCTGAAGCCAGTCTGCCGCCGTCGTTACGAACAAAACCAAGGGCTGCAATATGTTGGCCAGATAGAAAACGGTAAATGCGACCCAGCATCGTATCCTGCGGAGTCCGTCTTATGGATTACCCAAGTAATCCCGTTTGCCAATCTCAACCCCGTTATGGCGCAATATGGCAAACGCAATCGATACATGAAAGTACACATTGGGAATGGCATGACCTAGTAAAAATTGCATGCCGGTGTAATGGGTTTCTTTATCGCCCCGCTTGGTCACAATCGCTTTATCTTCGGTTCCATCGAGCTGGGCCGGCGTGAACGTTTCAATGAAGGCAATGGTTTTTGCAATCCGTGCCTGCAGTTCCGCTACGCTGGTTTCATTATCTTCATAGGCCGGAATGTCGACTCCAGCCAAACGGGCAACCACTCCCTTAGCAGTATCACTGGCAATTTGAACCTGCCGTGTGAAATTAAGCATATCCGGAAAGAGTCTAAATTGCAGCAACGCTGCGGGATCAATCTTCTTGACATCGATGTAGATTTGGGTTTTATCCAAAATCGTGGATAAATTTCGCATGCTGCTAATAAGTCGTGGCGCGCTGGCCTGGTACATGGAGATAGTCATAAAAAGGGGCAGATCCAGAGAGTTAAGTTGCCATCAGCATACTCGACTTAAAATACCCTTTTCACTTTTTGTAGAGAATTCCATGGAACTGCTGCCCTGCATCGAAATTGAGACCGCCGACAACCCCACTGCCGCCATCATTTGGCTTCATGGCCTGGGTGCCGATGGCAATGACTTCGCCTCCCTTGTGCCCCAATTAGATCTAAATGGCCTACCTGGCATTCGCTTTGTCTTCCCAAGCGCCCCCAGCATGCCTGTTACCGTCAATGGCGGCTATGTGATGCCTGCCTGGTACGACATCATCGGCAGAAGCGATAACGATCCTGAAGATGCAGCAGGTATTCAGAATTCAGCTAAAGCCATCAGTGCCCTGATAGAGCGAGAAGCGAGCCGTGGCATCCCATACCAGCACATTGTGTTGGCCGGCTTTTCCCAAGGCTGCGCGATGGTACTGCATACGGGTCTTCGTTTTCCACAGCGCCTGGCCGGCATTATGGCGCTCTCCGGCTATCTGCCATTAGCATCGAGTGTACTGGCTGAGCGCAATCCAGCCAATCAAGACACACCCATCTTCTTGGCGCATGGCGACTGGGATGCTGTGATTGTTCCAGAGCGCAGTGAACGCTCGCGCGACTTCTTGCAAGCCAATGGCTACGATGTGCAGTGGAAAAGCTACCCAATGGAGCACTCCTTACACCCGATTGAAGTGATTGACATTGGGCATTTTTTACGACGTGTGCTGACAGCAAACAACTAAGCAATACTGCTACTTTATTTGTTTGTATCCGACGTCCATTCAAGAACGAGATGGTAGGTAACTGCCAGCAGAACAGGTCCTAAGAATGCGCCAATCACTCCGAACGCAATCACGCCGCCCAATACGCCTATGAACACCACCACAAACGGCAAGTTCGAGCCCCTACTAATGATGAATGGCTTAATGATGTTATCAACTGTACTAACCAACAAGAAGCCCCAGGCCAAAACGAAAATAGCCCAACCCGTTTCGTTCTGCTGAAACAGCCAGAATGCTGCGCCACCCCAAACCAAAGGTGGGCCAACCGGCACCACCGACAAAAAGAAAGTAATTAGGCCAAGTAATATCGAGGATGGAACGCCCGCTATCGCAAAGCCAATTGCTGCAAGAACCCCTTGAGCCAATGCAGTACCTAATACACCGTAAATAACGCCGTGCAATGTCTCAGCGGCAACGGCAATCAGACCTTCGCCCCGTTCACCACTCAATCGCTTTGCAAATACCGAGAGCTTGCTTGATAAGCTGCTGCCGTGCAAAAAGAAAAAGAAAGTCAAAAACACCGACAGCGCCATATCCAGAACGCCCTGCAATGCAATCCGGCCGCTTGCTAATGCAAACGCCTGCAAGGGTGCCACTAAGGTCTGTAGTTCAACTTTAAGCCGCGCCTTATCGTGAACAAATTGCTGCAGGTAATTTTCAATTGCATCACCAAAGATGGGGACATAGTGCGGCCACTGCAGCACCTCCTCTGGTAGCCCATCTTGAAAGTTAAGAATGATATTGGCAGTGAGATCGCTGATGTTGTCGGAGAGCGCGAGCGCAACTGCCGAGATAGGGCCCAGTAACACAACCGTTACAAGCAAGGTCATTACGGAAGCAGTCAGTAAGCGACGATTACTAAATAAGCGATCGAGGCGTTTAAAAATACCCCAGGTACTTGTGACTAAAATGATGGCCCAAGCCAACGAGGTTAAGAAAGGCCAGATAACCAATAGGCAACCGATGCCAAGACCAGCTAGGGCAAGTATGACTGCAATACGGTTTGTAATTAATGGGTTCACGATCAGGATTTTGCTCTTATAAATTACTACGGCCAATGTGAAGCAATCAAGTATCTAGAAAAACAAAGAGCCCCTATACAGGGGCTCATATGCACAATCTGGCGGAGACGAGAGGATTCGAACCTCCGATCAGAGTTTTAGCCCCGATGCTCCCTTAGCAGGGGAGTGCCTTCGACCAGCTCGGCCACGTCTCCGTATTTCTAACAGCCCACAGTTTAACGGATGCGCCGTTTCTATGGGATTTTCTTACTTTTGATCGAGTTCAAACGCCTTATGTAGGGCACGTACCGCAAGCTCCATGTACTTTTCATCAATCACCACTGAAATCTTGATCTCGCTCGTCGAAATCATCAAAATATTGATGCCCTCTTCCGATAAGGTGCGGAACATCTTGCTGGCTACGCCCACGTGGGAGCGCATACCCACACCAACTACCGAAACTTTTGAGACCTTAGGGTCTCCTGCAATTTCTTTTGCATCAATGTGCGTTTGAACCGTATTCTTCAATAGGTCCATGGACTTTTGGTAATCGGCTCTGGGTACAGTAAATGTAAAGTCGGTTTTGCCATCCACCGACTGATTCTGAATAATCATATCAACATCAATATTGGCATCGGCTATGGGTCCCAGAATTTGATAAGCGATGCCGGGGCGATCCGGCACGCTAAGTACGGTAATCTTGGCTTCGTCACGCGCAAAGGCAATGCCTGAAATAACGGCGGCTTCCATGGTGCTGTCCTCTTCAAATGTAATCAAGGTACCCGACTTCATCTCCATGTCGAGGGGTATCAGTGGATCTGTCAGGGAAGACAGGACCCGAGTTTTAACTTTGTACTTTCCCGCAAATTCAACCGAACGAATTTGCAATACTTTAGAGCCGAGGCTAGCCATTTCCAACATCTCTTCAAACGTAATCTGATCTAGGCGGCGAGCATCTTCGCACACCCGTGGGTCTGTGGTGTAGACCCCATCCACATCGGTATAGATTAAACATTCATCTGCCTTGAGTGCAGCCGCCATGGCCACTGCCGAGGTATCTGAGCCGCCGCGGCCCAGGGTCGTAATATTGCCATCGGGATCAACCCCCTGAAAGCCCGTGACCACTACTGCCCTGCCCGCATTGAGGTCAGCCATGATCTTTTGATCGTCGATGCCCATGATGCGCGCTTTGGTAAATGCAGAGTCCGTACGAATAGTCACCTGCCAACCTGCGTAGCTGACTGCATCAATGCCTTCTTTATGGAGTGCTAGGGCCAATAAACCCGAACTAACCTGCTCGCCCGTCGAGGCAATTTGATCGAGTTCCCTGGGGTTAGCGTTCGGTTCGATTTCGCGAGCAAGGCCAAGTAAGCGATTGGTTTCACCGGACATCGCCGATGGCACAACCACCACCTGGTGACCGGCGCGCATCCATTTAGCGACGCGTTTGGCCACATTCTGAATGCGCTCAACTGAGCCCATCGAGGTGCCGCCGTATTTGTGAACAATTAATGCCATAGGGGGTGTTCAGTTAAAAACGAAGTAAATTGCATAAAAATGTCATTTTACAGCGTTTTGAATGGCAAGCTGCCCTATACGGACTTCCACTCCGGCAACATCCGCCTGCCCGTGAAGACCAAATGGAGGTAACTCACCCCCACCCCAGCTACTGCAATCAGCTCATCCTCAATGTAGAGAAGCGGAGTATACCGTTGCCAAGGTGGTACTGCATTTTCTTGGTAAAGGTTTTTCAGGGTCTTGCGTGGCCCAGTGGCAGTGACTTGCAAACGTTCAGCACCGCTGCGCTCACGAAACTCAATGGCACCCGTTTTCTTCGCCTTCGTGAGCCATGCGACCGGCAAGCCCCCTTTGTCACTCTTTGCTGGTATCGATACAAAAGTCCACTCACCCTGCTCGCTTTCTTCTGACTGTACCGATGCACTGATCTGGAGTTGCCCGCGCCATAATCGAATACTGTACCCATCGTGAAGCCATTCCAGTTTGGCATCACTGCGTGCTTTCACTAAATCTGCCCACCACGCTTGTTGACGTTCCTGCGAGGGCATGGCTAGGCCAGCAGCCTTTAGCCAATACCGCAGTAGATTGTTTGCTGCTGCGGGGTCACTTGCATTTAAGTCAAGTAACGGCTGCGCGCTTAAGGAATTACGCTTGAGGTTGTGAATTTTTTTACCATCGTGCTGGGCAAGACGGTCTAGTAAATGCTGTGCCTGCGCGAGTAATTCAGCGCTGCGCGCTAAATTAGCAGTAGCACCTGGCTGAATGATCTCAAGCTTCGGCAATACCGTCTTACGAATGGCATTGCGCCGGTACTTACTGCTACGATTGCTGGGATCTTCAATCCATTTAAGCTTGTGTGCGCGGGCATAGGCCTCTAGCTCGGCCCGGCTTAATTGCAATAAGGGTCGCCACAGCGTAATGCTGGTCACCTGCTTAGTAGTTGACGCTCGGATTCTGCTTTCGGGCATGCTAGATAAGCCAGCTACTCCAGCGCCACGCAGCAATTGCAGCAAAATGGTTTCAGCCTGATCGTTTTGATGGTGCGCAAGCAAGAGGTCTTCGATGCCGTGGTATGCGCACAGCTCAGTGAGCGCCTCATACCGAGCGCTACGCGCTCTCGCCTCGATGTTTCCTGCATTCTGTGCAGTATCGATGTGAAGCAAGCGAAAATCAAATGCAATCCCGTATTTTTTGGCTAGCGCCTCACAAAATAGAAGCCACTCATCGGCTGCTTTTTGTAGGCCATGGTGAATGTGAAATGCAAAAATAGTGGGAGAGGGATTTGCTTTGTTAATAGCCCTGCAAATCGAATCCAGCAATACCACTGAATCCAAACCGCCACTCAAGGCAATTGCAATGCGGGGTGCTTTATTAAGATAACTTTCCGCTTCCAAATGCAAAGGGCTGCGCTTGGATGGCGTCCGCCCTGCTGCGGACTTAGGCTTTGGGACTGATTTCCTTAAACTTGCCATAGCTCATTAAACGCTCATGACGGCGCTCTAGTAATGCATCTACATCCATCGACTGAAATGGTTTCAGCGAGTCGGTCAAAGCTTTGCGCATATTGTCCATCATGCCAGCGTAATCACGGTGGGCTCCACCCGTAGGCTCTGCCACAATCTTATCAATCAAGCCAAGACCCTTTAAGCGTTGCGCCGTCAGCGCCAATTGCTCAGCGGCCTCGGGTGCCTTTGCAGCCGTCTTCCATAAAATAGATGCGCAGCCCTCGGGCGAAATAACGGAGTAGGTTGAGTTTTGCAGCATCAATACCGCATCCCCCATTGCAATCGCCAAGGCGCCGCCCGACCCACCCTCACCAATAATGGTGGCAATGATTGGTACAGTGAGTTCGGCTTGGGTATACAGATTATGGCCAATGGCTTCCGACTGGTTGCGCTCTTCGGCATCAATACCAGGGAATGCGCCCGGGGTATCCACAAAGGTAAATACAGGAATCTGAAACTTCTCAGCGAGGCGCATGAGGCGCATCGCTTTGCGATAGCCCTCGGGCCTGCTCATACCAAAATTACGCAAGGCGCGCTCTTTGGTATCGCGCCCCTTTTGATGGCCAATGACCATGCACGGTGCATCATTGAAACGGGCTAAGCCGCCAATAATCGACTGATCATCAGCAAAGGTGCGATCGCCATGCAACTCATGAAAATCCGTAAACAGGCCGCTAACGTAATCTAAGGTGTAAGGACGCTGTGGATGGCGCGCTACTTGAGAAACTTGCCAAGGGGTAAGGTTGGCATAAATGTCTTTAATCAGCTGTTGGCTTTTTTCAGAGAGCGTCTTAATTTCATCGGAGATATCAACCGAAGACTCATCTTGCACAAAACGCAGCTCGTCAATCTTCGCCTCTAATTCAGCGATGGATTGTTCAAAATCCAAAAAAGTGGTCTTCATGGATTGATTTTAGTATTCCACGGGAATGGGGTCGATACTTCGCCACATATACCAGGTCGCTACCGTGCGCCAAGGGGCCCAATTGGCGGCCACTTCGCGCGCTTCATGGCGACTCACCGGCTCGCCGCTAAAGTAATTAAGGGAAATGGCCTTAATCAGTCCAATGTCATCCAAGGGCAGAATGTCGGGCCGGATCATATTGAATATTAAGAACATTTCTGCAGTCCAGCGACCAATACCCCGAATTGCGCTGAGCTCCCGAATCACGCTTTCGTCGTCCATATCCTGCCATTGGTTTGCATGCAAACGGCCCGAAGCAAAGTGGTCGGCTAGGTCACGGATGTATTCCACCTTGCGCCCTGAGAGACCTGCGGCTCGCAGGGATTCGGGTGTGGCCGCCAAAACACGGCTAGGGTTCACTTTTTTTCCAACGGCAATCACCATTCGATCCCATACTGCCTGAGCAGCCGATACGGAAATTTGCTGACCCACAATCGCTCTAGCGAGGGTTGTAAACGGATCGCCGCGCGTCACTAAAAACCCGGTGCCATAGCTTGGAATCAGTTTCTTAAGGATGCGGTCTTGCATCATGAGCTCTTGACACGCCTGATCCCAATAATCCGGTGCAATCACGGTTAAGTTGGGCTCGCCTGTATCGGGCTTTAACTTACCCTCTGCTGCTTTTGTAATTGCGGGTAATGGGGGCTTTTTCGTCGCCGCAGCCTTACTAGCTACTACTTTTTTAACTGCTGGTTTTTTTACGCTCGTCGCCATTCAGTGATCCCTCCTGGCTTGTCTTCCAGCACTACACCTTGTTTAAGCAAGTCCGCCCGAATTTGGTCGGCCTTTGCAAAAGCTTTACTTTGCTTTGCTTGCGCCCGAGCAGCAATGCATTCTTCGATCGCAGATGCGCCAAGTTCATCTGGGTGTCCGCCTTGCAAAAATGCGGAAGGATCGCGATCCAGAAAGCCCAGCACACCTGCAAGACGGCGCATGAGGTCAGCAAGAGCGTTAACGCTACCCTGCTCACCTGCGGCATGTTTACGATTCAGTTCCGTCGCAAGATCAAATAAAACGGCAATGGCCTCTGGCGTATTAAAGTCATCGTCCATCGCCGCATTAAAGCGCTCAGCCCAGGGCTCGGTTACTACCGGACTCTGATTGGCAGGTGCTGTTATTGCATTCGCTTGGGCCAAGGCAGTGTAGAGGCGCACGAGTCCGGAGCGAGACTCATCTAGCTGAGCATCGCTGTAATTAATGGGGCTGCGGTAGTGGGCGCGCAACATAAAGAAGCGAATGACTTCGGGATCATATAGTTTTAATACATCCCGAATCAAAAAGAAATTGCCCAAAGACTTGGACATCTTTTCTTGATTGACCCGGATGTGGCCATTGTGCATCCAGTAATTGACCCAAGGGGCATCACTGTCACTGCGCTCTTGGCCGTAGAGCGCGCCTTCGGTTTGCGCGATCTCATTTTCATGGTGCGGAAACTGCAAATCAGCACCGCCCCCATGAATATCAAAGTGCTGACCCAGGAGCTCACAGGACATTGCCGAGCACTCAATGTGCCAACCCGGCCTGCCCTCGCCCCATGGGGAATTCCAGCGAGTATCGCTAGGCTCATCTTCTTTTGCGCTTTTCCATAAAACGAAATCCAGTGGATCACGCTTGCCGCTACCGACGGCAACCCGTTCGCCCGCATGGAGATCGTCAAGGGACTTACCAGAAAGGCGGCCGTAACCTGGGAAGAGTCGAACAGCGTAATTGACATCGCCATCTTCTGCTTGGTATGCAATTTCGCGCTCCATTAGCCGACCAATCATGCCCTGCATTTGTTCAATGTAAGCGGTAGCGCGTGGCTCTTGGTCAGGGCGCATGAGGCCCAGCGCATCCGAGTCGACATGCATGGCATCAATAAAGCGCTGTGTCAGGGTCGCAATGGGCTCGCCATTCTCAATAGCTCGCTGAATAATCTTATCGTCAATATCCGTAATATTGCGGACATACACCACCGCGTAGCCGCTAGCTCTGAGCCAGCGGGCCACCATATCAAACACAATCATGACGCGGGCATGCCCTATATGGCAAAAATCGTACACCGTCATGCCGCAGACGTACATTTTCACCCGCCCCGGAATTAAAGGGGTGAAGGTCTGTTTTGAGCGATTGAGGGTATTGTAAATTTGCAGCATAGGGACTAAAGGAGGGGCAAGTCGGATAAAACAATCCTGATTTGTTAGACTGAGCGCTGAGTATATCGAATGCGCCCCTCCTTCCCCCCTTTACCCCCGACCACCATGCCCTTTTGCCCCTCTCTGCAGATGCCCTCAAAAACAAGTGCATCCGCTATGGCGCTTTGGTCAGTAACGGCGTCCCTCTTCCTTCTTTTATTTACCCTCGCACAATCCAATAATGCGAACGCCCAAGCCTTTGGTAATCCAGCTGCTGTGCAAGAGCAACCAAGTCCAATATTAGCCCCCTTTTTGGGTGGTTTTGGCCCGAATGAGCCGCCCAGGCTCTCCCCCAATGCTGGATTTGATCCTTTGCCGCCAGAGCTTTCTGAAACGGTGGCCCTACCCTTTTTATCTTTTCTGATTATTGAACCGGATCCCGTGGTACGTAATGGCATTCCCAGCGAAATTGAAAAGCTCGTCAAGGCCAAAAAATACCCTGAAGCAATTAAGCGCATTGATGAGTTGCTCCTCAAAAATCCCCGCAATGTACAACTGCGTTTTGTGCAAGCGCGCCTTCAAATTGAGTTAAAGCAATACGCAGCAGCGCAGAAAAGCTTGATTGAAATTACCCAACAGTTTCCGGAGTTGGCTGAGCCCTACAATAATTTAGCAGCGCTTGCCGCTAATCAAGGCCAGTGGATTGAAGCGCGCGACTATTTAGAACTCGCCCTAAAACTAAAGCCTAGCTATGCCATTGCATCCGCTAACTTGGGCGAGGTCTATACCCGCCTTGCTGCTAAAGCGTACATCGATGCAGCCAAGCAACGTACCAACCAGCGCGAATACCAACGCCGTGCCACCGCCCTGCTTGGTATTTTGAAAACGCCTCAGGCTAGTAACAACCCATCTACACCTAATCCACCCAACACATCCAGACCCATTCCCAACCCTCAAGAAAGTAAACCAAGCAATGGCACAAGTACTCCTCAAAACCAATAAAGGCGACATCACCCTCACACTGGATGCTGCAAAAGCACCCAAGACCGTCGCCAATTTTTTAGACTACGTCAAAAGCGGCCACTACGATGGCACAATCTTTCATCGCGTAATTGATAACTTCATGATTCAAGGTGGCGGCATGGCGCCTGGCATGAAACAAAAGCCAACCCAAGCCGAGATTGAAAATGAAGCCAACAATGGCCTGAAAAATGTCAACGGATCTGTGGCGATGGCGCGTACCAACGAACCCCATTCGGCAAGCTCCCAGTTTTTTATTAATGTCAATGACAATGATTTTTTGAACCACACCGCACCCACCTCGCAAGGCTGGGGTTACGCTGTGTTTGGAGCCGTTAGCGATGGTATGGATGTAGTCAATGCGATTCGCAAAGTCAAAACGGGAAGTTCCGGATTTCATCAAGACGTACCAACCGAAGATGTGGTGATTGAGAAAGCAAGTATTCTTGCTGAGTAATCAAGGTCATCAATCGATCCTGGATGCCATTGCTTGATGCCACCCAATCACGCCAGCGCCTTTCTGATTTCGGATTTGCACCTAACGCCGTCAATGCCTTTGACGGCGCAACGCTTTTTTGACTTTTGTGAAAAAGAAGCACGTGAAGTCGAAGCCGTTTTCATTCTGGGTGATTTATTTGAGTATTGGGTGGGCGATGATGCCAATGCACAGTCGCCATTTCATAGCGAAGTGAAGAATGCCCTAACTGGGCTTTCTGGACGTACTAAAACGTATTACATGCATGGCAACCGCGATTTTTTAGTAGGCAGTGCTTTTCTAAAAAGAACGGGGATGACGCTTTTATCTGATCCCTCCCCAGTAGAAATTGCTGGTGATCAGTACATACTTAGTCATGGTGATGGTTTATGTACTGCCGATCCTGGCTATCAGTTATATCGAACTTGGACACGTAAGCCTTGGATTCAAATAACGTTTTTGCGCTTACCGCTTCCCTGGCGTCATGCAATTGCGGATCATCTTCGACAAAATAGCAAGGCGCAGTATCGCCGCGATACGCGGTTTAGCCTTGAGGGCGCAAATCCAAAAGGCAATGTCACCCTAGAGGCCTGTGCTGACCTCGTTCAATCCCAATCAATCGGTAAATTAATTCATGGGCATACGCATTTACCAGCGCAGCACCATGAAAACCACAATACTCAGGAATGGCAACGCTGGGTTTTGTCAGACTGGGACCTCGATCACCCCGAAACATATTTACCTAAAGCCAGCGCCCTATGCATTGATCAAAGCGGAGTACGCTATTTAGATTTGGTAAAAAAGTAATCCAAGAATTAAGCGATTGGGCTTGGGCTTAGGCTTTACTGTACTTCGCCAGGTTCTGTGCAAGCTGGGCAAAAATGCGGGGGTTACCTGCCATGATCTCTCCGCTATGAAGGTAATTTTCCTCGCCGCGATAAGTACCTACTAAGCCGCCCGCCTCGCTGATGAGCAAGGCGCCTGCTGCCATATCCCACGGCTTTAAGCCACTCTCAAAAAAGCCATCGTATCGACCTGCGGCAACGTAGGCCAAATCCAAGGAAGCTGCCCCAGGCCGGCGCAATCCAGCGCACTGCGCTGTCATCTCGGCAAACATCTTTAAGTAGGTCTGTAGATCTTGGTCTTCCCGATACGGAAAGCCCGTGCCGAGCAAGCAATTGCTTAAGCGAGTTTGACTAGCGACTCGTAACCGGCGGCGATCCAAGTAGGTGCCGCTACCGCGCGTTGCCGTAAAGAGTTCATCGCGACTGGGGTCATATACCACTGCTTGTTGCGTAACGCCCGCAACCGAGAGGGCAATCGACACCGCATACTGTGGAAAACCATGAATGAAATTGGTGGTGCCATCGAGTGGATCAATGATCCATATAGACTCCGCACCTGAATTGTGTTCACCGGTTTCTTCTGCTAAAAAACCATGCGTGGGATACGCATCACTGAGCATTTCAATGATGGCTACCTCTGCCGCCTTATCCACCTCGGTCACGAAATCATTGTGCTGCTTACGGTCAACCTGCAGCCGCTCCAAATTGAGGGAGGCACGGTTTATCACGTTTCCAGCACGACGGGCAGCCTTGATGGCCACATTTAACATGGGGTGCATATATAGTGGTGAACAAATTAAATAAGAACAAGCTCGAAGCCAATACCGAGCTAACGGCTTGATTCTAAACGATCCGATGACCGCCCTATGAAAAACAACGCCGCCTTATCCCAAGCACAAGCCCAAGATCAATCTAGTGCAGCCGCTTTTACCCAGCTTCGTACTATCTTGGTAGAAACCAGTCACCCTGGCAATGTTGGCTCAACAGCGCGGGCATTAAAAACCATGGGCTTTCATGACCTTTGTTTGGTCAATCCAAAAACGCCAGGGATGGCACAAGCACCAGAGGCAGTGGCCTTAGCCAGCGGGGCCTTGGATATCTTACAAACCAGCCATGAAGAAAACGACCTCAACGAAGCGGTGACTGGCTGCACCTTGGTACTGGGATTAACCAGCCGCGACCGTGAGTTTGGGCCGCCGGGCCTGAATTGGTACCAGGCGCGCGCTCGCATTACAGCGCAATTAGCGGCTGGAAAGCGCGTTGCATTGATGTTTGGCCCAGAACGTACTGGTCTTGATAACGCCCACCTGGCGCTTTGCACGCATCGGGTATGGCTCGAGGCAAACCCAGCGTACCCATCGCTTAATTTGGCGCAAGCAGTCATGGTGTGTGCCTATGGCCTACGGGAAGCCTTAATCGAAGGTTTAAACGCCCCCAATACTGATTCGACGCCCCCACCTGACGTGGATGGTCTGGCCGATCCAGCTGCGGTTGCAGCGATGCTAGCGCATTTGCGTTTAGGGCTCGAGTCCATCGGCTATTTGAACCCTGAAAATCCAAAAAAACTCATGGCTCGGCTCGGCGCCCTTTTTGCGCGCGCAGAGCTGAAAACCGAAGAAATTGACCTGCTTCGCGGCATAGCAAAACAGATGCTTCTGAGAAAGTAGACAGTTCGCTTTAAACTGTAACAATGTTTAAAGCCCTTTTTGATGAAGTTGATTCCATTATTGTTCGTGACCCTGCGGCACGTCATCGCTGGGAGGTCATTACCTGCTACCCCGGTTTGCACGCCGTTTGGTTGCATCGGGTAGCACACTTTTTGTGGAATAGTGGCTTGCAGTGGGTCGCCCGCTTTTGGTCGATGTTGGCTCGGCTGTTAACCGGCATTGAGATTCATCCGGGGGCAAAAATCGGGCGCCGTGTTTTTTTAGATCATGGCCTTGGCATTGTGATTGGTGAGACTACTGAGATTGGCGATGATTGCACCATCTATCAGGGCGTTACCCTTGGTGGTACCTCACTCTACAAAGGCGTGAAGCGCCACCCAACCTTAGGTAAAGGGGTGGTGATTAGTGCGGGGGCAAAAGTGTTGGGCGGCTTTACGGTAGGCGATGGTGCGCGCGTTGGCTCGAATGCCGTTGTTCTAAAAGAAATTCCTGCAGGTGCTACTGCGGTGGGCGTACCGGCACGCATCTTGCATCCCGATTTACCATCGAGCGAACATGGCAGCGACGTCAATGATAAAAAAGCCTACTTTTCAGCCTACGGCATCACACCGAATGTCGACGACCCGGTATCCATGGCGCTCAATGGACTGATTGACGCGACACTAGAGCAAGAGGCTAAGATTAAGCAACTCGAGGCCAAGCTTGCCAAGCTGAGTGGCGCCCCAACTGACGATTCAAATGCCCCATCCCCACAGCCTAGCGGCCAAGAGACCAGACATGATCTGGACACCATTAAACAATGGCTTAAAGAGTAGGTTTAATTCAGTGCAAGGTGCGCGGATTATTTTTTCCGGTATCGACTGCCGCATCAATCAACTGATCTAAATCCACATCATCTTCATCATCGTTGGGCATGCCAAAGGTAATGTTATCGACGCCATCGGGGTGGCGATTCTGAATTTCTTCTTCGCTTGCTGCGCGCACATCGGTAACCTGCAGCGTGAAGCGAAGGGCCATGCCTGCTAGAGGGTGATTTCCATCGAGTACAACTTGGCTATCAGCGACATCCGTCACGGTATAAATCAAGGGCTGCAAGTCATCCTCATCCTCATCCGCATCGTTTTCACTTTCAATAATCGCGCCATGCTCATCAAGCGATTCCGGAATGCCTTCGAACTGCATACCAATTTCAATTGGCTCCGGAAAGCGTGCACGGGGCTCGATTTTTAGTAGGTCTGGATCGTACTCACCAAAAGCATCGCCCGGCTCCAATTGAATGGCGGTCTCAAAACCCAACTCACGACCATCTAGTAGAGCTTCTATTTTCGGAAAAGTACCATCGTATCCACCGTGAAGGTATACCATCGGGGAATCGGGCTCTTCAATCACATTGTTTTGCGCGTCGGTTAATTTATAACGAAGCGATACGACGGTATTTTTTTCGATCTTCATGCGCGTGTGTGCCAAAAGCCTATTTTCAGATTAATTACGAACTGCAGATGAAGCCATTTTACTTGAGCACGCCATACGTGCCTCCAACACCCCCGCATCCCCTGCCGATCAAGGCCCCCTGGGCCCTCTTGGGAGGGATTAGTCCTGAGCAATTTATGCGTCAATACTGGCATAAAAAGCCCTTACTGGTACGCGCGGCTATACCGGCTTTTCAGCTTGCTAAGGCTGCTGGTAAGGCCCTCGATAGCCCAATCTCTGCCGCAGAGTTACGGGTACTTGCTGGTCACCCCGATAGCGAATGCCGCTTAATTCAACGCAAACCGTGGAAGCTAAGTACAGGGCCTTTTTCATCCAAAACCATCCCTTCTATTAGCAAACCGGATTGGACCCTCTTGCTACAGGGCGCAGATGCACTTCATCCGGCAGCTAAAACGGTTTTATCCTGGTTTCGCTTCATTCCGGACGCGCGCCTAGATGATGTGATGATCAGTATTGCAGGCATTGGCGGCGGCGTCGGCCCTCATGTTGATTCCTACGATGTGTTTTTAATTCAGATGTCAGGTAGGCGCCGATGGAGGATCTCCAGCCAAGGGGATTTAAGCCTTAAACCCCACTTGCCATTAAAAATCCTGGCTCACTTTGAGGCGACCGAAGAATGGGTCTTAGAGCCTGGTGACATGCTCTACTTACCGCCCCACATTGCGCATGAGGGGGTATCACTCGATGCAGGCTGCCAAACGTGGTCGGTTGGCTTTCGGGCAGCCTCCTATCGGGAGCTTATTCAAGAGGGTTTATGGCACTTAGCAGAATCGCTGGATAGCAAACCCAGCCTGGCCGAGCACTATCAGGATCCGCAACAGACTGCAAGCGCAAGCCCAGATGTTTTACCTATGGAGCTAATACGCCAGCTGAAGGGCCGCCTAAAGGACCTCAAGCTAGAATCCGGCGCAACGCTGTTGCCAGGGATCGCAGCTTACCTCAGCGAACCCAAGCCCCACGCCTTTTTTAACTGCCCAGACAAGCCCCTTTCCATCAGGGCTTTTGCTCGCTACCTTGAAACCAAGTCACTCCGATTGCACCCGTTGACACGGCTCATGCGCCTGGAAAATACCGTCTTTTGCAATGGTGAAAATCAAACGGAAGGCGAGTCCCTGGCCGTCAGACTGTGCTGGAACGTCCTTTCTGAGCAACATCGCTTGCCCGCCCTCGGCAATAAAAATACAGGTTATTTGAAGGATATTGGCAAGGATGGCAATTCCCTTTATGACGCCTACTGCTCCGGCTGGTTATTACTGGCAGATAAAACCGAAGGATCGTTATAATTGCAGAGAAATGTTTTACGGGGAAACCCGTAGCGTTTTAAAGCCATATTCTGGTTAACACTACTTGTTGTTCTTTATTTAAGGATTATTCAAATGAAAAAATCACTCTCGCTCGTACTCGCAGCATTGTTCGCAGTTTCTTTGGCTGCTTGCGGTAAAAAAGAAGAAGCAAAGCCAGCACCTGCTCCTGCCGCTGCACCAGCACCTGCTCCTGCAGCTGCTCCAGCTGATGCCGCTCCTGCCGCTGCACCAGCCGCTCCTGCAGCTGGCGCTGCTCCTGCTGCTCCAGCTGCTGCTCCAGCACCTGCCGGCAAGTAATCTTCTCCTGAAAAGAAAAAAGCCGCTTCATAGCGGCTTTTTTTATTGGCGCAGTTGATTTATTTAATCAACTGCTCATCTAATAAAGTAAGCAATCTAAAACCGGCGGGTGTGTTTTCTGGTTTACCTGCGTCGTCCTGAACAGTTACCTGAGTTAGGTTTTCACCGCTCGACTTGAGGACTACACGATAGCGTTTTGCCTTGAGGCTAGAGTCATCGCTACTGCTAAATAGTTTTGAGAAAAATCCTTTGGATTCGCCCACTTCTTTCGGATTAACGTAACGAACAAAATAAATTCCCTTGGAGCGATCACGATCTTCTACTGTGAAGTTGGAGCGGTCTAACGCAAGACCAACATCACGCCAGGCCCGGTCAAAACTAGAGCTCATATCAATGCGGCCGGTGTTATTACCTTCTTGTACAAACTTCGCTTTGGGTGTTTTTGGGGGTGCCAAAGTCGCGGCGGCCACCTGAGCACGGGCTGATTCTTGTGAAACGCCCAGGCGCTCCATTAAGCGGGCTAAGAAAACTGCCTCTAATTGCGGATCATTCGGGCGTGGCGTCCATACCGTAGAAATACAGGAGCCCGTACTATCAGAAACGCACTTCTCTAATGCGCCACGCTGCGTAATGTAGACCTCAGTCTCTCCAGGCCTTGGCACTTCTAGGCGGGTTTTATATTTGTCACGCTCACCCGTGTCATACAGTGAATCCATCATCTTACCCAAGGTTCTCCGAATAATATCTTGGGGGATCTTCGAGCGATTTTCTGCCCAATCGGTTTCCATAATGCCGGTGGATGGCGAATCAATCACCAATAGAAAACCATTCTCTTGCCAAAAATCTTTAATGAGGGGATACAGTTCTGGGGCTGGCCGCTCAACCACAAGCCAACGCTTTTCACCATCGCGCGCAATCCGCATTCCCGGAATTCCAGTCAGTACATTTTGGCGCGTCTGACTGATTTTTTTGGACGCCGCATTGAACTCCGACATGGTTGCGGTGCCATCTTGCACAATATAACGACGGTCGGCCTGCGCCGTAATTAAATCGGGAGGCAGGGTTAGGTTGGGTCCGCGCACTGCACCGGCCGCTTTGTAGTCAACCGTATCGTTTGTTGTCACCGAAGTACAGGCAAGCAGACTAGTAATACTGGCAGCAATCAGGGCACGGCGTGCGATAAGAAATGCGTTTTTCATAATAGTCCGGCGTGTATTAATGCGTGTTTGAGCGGCTCGCGCAAGGCGGGACTGAGTGGGGTTAATGGCAAGCGGACACCGGCCGTAATCTTACCCATTTGATGCAGAGCCCATTTAACTGGAATCGGGTTGGCCTCGGTAAACATGGCTTTATGTACCCCGAGTAACTGATATTGAATTGCCCTCGCCTTTGCAACATCGTCGGCCATTGCGGCAGCACAGAGTTCGCTCATCAGGCGCGGAGCCACGTTAGCAGTAACGGAAATATTGCCTTTACCACCCATGAACATTAATAAAATAGCGCTCAAATCATCGCCGGAAAGGACTGCAAAGTCCGCTCGGCCTGCTGCTTTTAAGTCTGCCATTAACATACTGCCGCGCTCTAGATTACCAGTAGCGTCTTTAATGCCAATAATTCCCGGTACAGCAGCCAATCGCACCGTGGTCTCGCCCGCCAAATCGGCTACCGTCCGGCCGGGTACGTTGTACAAAATAACGGGTAAGTCGACTTTTTCAGCAATGGTTTTGAAATGCAGGTACATGCCTTCTTGTGTCGGCTTGTTGTAATACGGTACGACCTGCAGGCTTGCGTCAGCGCCGACCTTTTTAGCAAACTCGGTGAGTTCAATGGCCTCCAAGGTAGAGTTACCACCAGTACCCGCAATCACCGGGATACGACCATGTATGTGCTCAACCGTAACTCGAATCAACTCACAATGTTCCTCCACTGATACTGTGGGGGATTCTCCGCTAGTGCCTACGATGACAATGCCATCGGTTCCTTCAGCAACATGCCAATCCAGTAAGTTTCTTAAACCAGGGTAATCCAAACTGCCGTCTTCCACCATGGGCGTGACAATCGCCACCATGCTGCCGTGCATCGGCTTGGATTTAGGCTTTAGGCTAGCTGCGGAATGGGGCTGGGATTGGGTCGTACTCATCCCTGAAATTGTAACGGAAGGCGCTCATTTAGCTTACCATTTACGGCGCAAAGACGTTGCACCATAGCGGGCTTGGGCTGCGCTTCGAATAAATCCTCGTAAGCAAGAACATGAAGACTGTGGCGCGCTGCAAAATCGAGTAATTCCCCTGTTTGCAGAAGGAAATCGGGGTTGCTGGGCTTGCCAAATGCGGCATTGCCGATAGCAAAGGTCTCATACATCAAAATACCGCCCTCAGCGAGCAAAACAGGGAGGCATTGCAGATAAGGTCGATAAAGGTAGTTGGTCACCACCACAGCATCAAAAAGGCCTACTCTATTTACCAAGGGCCACGTGGGTCCCTCTAAGTCGAGTTGCTCGATTTCAATATCGAGGTCTGTTTTTGATTGCAAAAGGATTTCAAGCGCTGCCACATCCCGATCCACTGCCAATACCGAAAAGCCCTGACTAGCTAAATACAGGCTGTGACGACCGGATCCTGCAGCCAAATCCAATACCCTACCCCCATTCGCAATCAAAGAGCTAAAGCGCCTCACCCATTCCGATGGATGAGCAATCGCCGAATGGCTTGGCAAACTAAGATCTGACTTTAAATTGGGCATACGCCTTATGTGTAGACAAGACCCATGGCCTCGCGAACATCGCGCATGGTTTCTTGTGCAACCGCACGCGCCTTATCGCCGCCATCGGCAATGATGGCTCTGAGCAAGCTCGGGTCATCCAAGTATTGCTGGGCACGCTCAAACATCGGTTGCTGCTCTCGCAAAATGCTATCAATTACGGGCTGCTTGCACTCTAAGCAGCCAATACCTGCTGATTTGCAGCCGTTTTCAGCCCATTCTTGCGTTGCTTTATCCGAATACACCAAATGCAATTGCCATAGAGGGCAGCGCGCTGGATCACCCGCATCGGTTCTGCGAATGCGCGCTGGATCCGTAGGCATGGTTTTAATCGAGCGTTCAACTACCGCCGGCTCCTCCCGTATGCCAATGGTGTTTCCATAGGACTTGGACATCTTTTGCCCATCCAAACCTGGCATCCGCGAGGCCGCCGTGAGCAAAGCATGCGGCTCGGGCAGAATGACTTTACGCAACCCCTCTAAATAACCAAAGAGACGCTCCCGATCGCTATTAGAAATGCTTTGGGCCTGCTGCAGCAGTTCCCTGGCCCGCTCCAGCGCGTCAACCTCTCCACGCTCCTGGTAAGCCACGCGGCACTCGGTATACAGTTTGGCAGCTTTGCCGCCAAGTTTCTTGATGGACTCTTGGGCTTTGGCTTCAAAGCCAGGCTCACGCCCGTATAAATTATTAAAGCGCCGCGCCACCTCGCGGGTCATCTCCACGTGCGGCACCTGATCTTCTCCAACAGGAACATGCTGCGCACGGTAAATCAGAATATCGGCTGATTGCAGTAAGGGATAACCTAAAAATCCGTAGGTCTGCAAATCCTTTTCCTTGAGCTTTTCAATTTGGTCTTTGTAGGTAGGCACACGCTCTAACCACCCCAGCGGGGTTCCCATCGACAGGAGCAAAAACAGTTCCGCATGCTCTGGCACACGGCTCTGAATAAACAGGGTTGCTTGCTTTGGATCAACACCAGCAGCTAACCAGTCGATCACCATCTCCCACACCGATGCCTCAATCACATCCGGGGTTTCGTAATGGGTGGTGAGCGCGTGCCAATCGGCTACAAAGAAAAAACAAGGGTATTGGGACTGCAATTGCACCCAATTTTTTAAAACCCCATGGTAATGGCCTAAATGCAAATGGCCCGTTGGCCTCATTCCAGAAAGTACGCGCTCTGCAAACATAATTAAGTGGCCTTCGTCGGCATGGTAGTCATTAGCAAGATGCAGTCTAATGGAAGACCGACCATACCGGGGTTAAGTGCTCCGGCAGGTGGGGTAACTTACCAAGGTCGATGTAACTTTCTTGCGGATCATGAAAATCGGAGCCGCGCGAAGCCATGAAACCATAATGCTCGGCAGCCTTTGAATAGATTTGATATTGTGCGGCGCTGTGGCTGCCAGTCACTACCTCGATTGCCAACCCGCCCAGCTCTTTAAAGTGCTTGAACAGTTCATCGAGCTGCATGGCCGTTAATTTATAACGCCCTGGATGGGCAATCACGGCAACACCGCCTGCCGCTTTGATCCAAGCTACTGCATCATCTAGGCTAGCCCATTGGTGCGGAACATAGCCTGGTTTATGCTCAACTAAATAATTCTTGAACACCTGTTCGGTATCGCGACATACACCCTGCTCGACTAGAAAGCGTGCAAAGTGGGTACGCGAGATCAGCTCGGGGTTACCGGCATACATCAGTGCGCCTTCAAAGCTACCGGCAATGCCGACTTTCGCCAGTTGTTCAGCCATCATCTTGGCGCGATTCTGACGACCATCCCGGGTGCGGCGCAGGCCCTCCAAAATCCCCATGTGCTCGGCATCGATACCAAGACCCACAATGTGAATCGTATGGCCCATCCACGTGACTGAAATCTCAACGCCCGAGAGGTAATCCATTCCTAAATCCCGGGCAGCGCGCTGAGCCCGTGCTTGGCCACCCAACTCATCGTGGTCGGTCAGTGCCCATAAGTGAACACCATTCTCAAATGCACGTAAGGCCAAGGTCTCTGGCGTGAGTGTGCCATCCGAGACCACGGAATGGCAGTGCAAATCGGCATTCAGAGTAAAAGAGGTAGACATAGCCCTATTTTAGGTCAAGCCAGCGTGAACCACACGGCGCGGCGCATCCAAATAGTCACGGGACTGCATTTCAACCAAGCGGGAGACGGTTCGGGCAAACTCACCCACAATTTGCCCTTCGGTATAAAGCTGGTCTGCGGGCAGTTCTGCGGTCATAATCAACTTGATTTTATGGTCATACAGCACATCAATCAGCCAGATAAATCGCCTTGCCTCGTTGGTCATGCGCGGTGGCATATACGGTACCCCAGATAAAAAGACCGTATGAAAGAGATTGGCGATCTCTAAATAATCGTTCTGTGAGCGCGGCCCCATGCACAGGGTTTTAAAGTCAAACCACACCACCCCAGCGGCACGATGCATGGGTCTGATTTCGCGCGATTCAATCCGCAAGACAGGATTCTTTTCTTCCGGCTCTTTGCCCACTACCGAGCGAAAGGTTTGCATCATCAGTACATCATTCACCGACGTGAGTGGCTGAAAGTAGGCTTGCACCTGCGCCATTTGCATTTGGCGGTAGTCACTGCCCGCATCCACGTTCAGAACATCCAATTTACTCTCAAGTAAGGCAATCGCCGGCAACAGTCGATCCCGATGCAGGCCATTGGGATAGAGCTGATCGGGTTTGTAATTCGAGGTCATGATGAACTGCACCCGATCTTCAAACAGTGCACTCAATAGCCGATACAGAATCATCGCATCCGCAATATCGTTAATGTGAAACTCATCAAAGCAAATGAGGCGATAGCGCTGGGCAATGCGCTTAGACAATTCATCTAAGGGATCAGCCATGCCGGATAGCTCATGCAACTCACGATGCACCTCGCGCATAAACTCATGAAAATGAATGCGAATCTTTTTTTCGAGTGGCGAGGCCGCATAAAAGCAGTCCATCAAAAAGGATTTACCGCGACCGACTCCGCCCCAGAGGTAGACCCCCCTGGGGAGGGCCGGGTGAAATAATTTTTTGGTAAGGGCGTTGCTACGAACATCCTTATAAGCAACCCACTCATCCTCACAACGCTGCAGACGCTCCACTGCACGCTCCTGCGCGGGGTCGGAATGATACCCGCGCGTCTCCAGCTCTTTGCGGTAAAACGCGAGTGTGCTCAACTTACATATTTAATGCGCGTTGATCCGTAGCTAATGCTGCTTCACGCATTACTTCCGATAGGCTAGGATGTGGATGGCAAATGCGCGCGATGTCTTCGGCAGCCGCCTTAAACTCCATTGCAACCGCAGCCTCAGCAATCAAATCAGAGGCATTAGGCCCAATAATATGCACACCGAGAATTTCATCGGTCTTTGCATCCGCTAAAAACTTGACAAATCCCTCGGCTCTAGCCATGCCAAGGGCACGTCCGTTCGCAGCAAATGGGAATTGACCTACTTTGTAGGTAATACCTTCGGCCTTTAACTGCTGCTCGGTTTTACCTACCCAAGCAATTTCGGGGTCGGTGTAAATCACCCACGGAATGCAGTTGTAGTCAATGTGGGGTTTTTGGCCTGCAATGATTTCCGCGACCAGGACGCCCTCATCTTCCGCCTTATGGGCAAGCATCGGACCGCGCACCACATCACCCACTGCATAGACTCCTGGGGCTGCAGTAGCGCAAGTATGGTCATCAATTGGAATGAAACCACGCTCATCCACTTTGAGTCCGATGGACTCCAGATTGAGTTTATCGGTATTGGGAACCCGGCCAACCGACACAATCAACCGATCGCATTCCAGCTTTTGTGCCTTGCCTTCAGCATCTTCATAGTGAACCACAACGCCTTTTTTATCGGCCTTGACTTCACTAATCTTGACGCCCATATTGATCTTGAGGCCCTGCTTCACAAAAATCTTATGGGCTTCTTTAGCGAGTCCTTCATCAACCGCACCTAAAAATGTAGGCAGGCCCTCTAAGACCGTCACTTCAGAGCCTACTCGGCGCCAAACCGATCCTAGCTCCAGTCCAATGACACCAGCGCCAATCACTCCTAAACGCTTGGGAATGGAATCAAACTTGAGTCCACCGATATTGTCGCAAACCAGGACGTTATCAACTGGGATATTGGGCAGATGGCGCGCCTTCGATCCGGTTGCAATGATCACGTTTTTCGCAGTGACAGTACCGGCATCTTTGCCATCAATCTGTACTTGATACCCATCGGCACTTTTACCTACAAAAGAGGCATGGCCTTTGAGGGTCGTGATTTTATTCTTGCGGAACAAAAACTGAATGCCCGCCGTCATCTTCGTCACAATCGCATCTTTGCGCGCTAGCATTTTGTTCGAATCGAGCTTAACCGAACCGACGGTAATGCCGTGATCAGCGACATGGTGGCTGATCTTTTCGAACTCCTCTGAGGAGGCAAGTAAAGCCTTCGAGGGAATACAGCCGACATTCAAACAGGTGCCGCCTAAGCGTGGCTCGCCCCTGGGATCATCGTAGGCATTGGATTCTGCGCAAGCCACTTTAAAACCCAGCTGAGCAGCCCGTATCGCAGCAATATAACCACCAGGACCCGCACCAATAACCAGCACATCAAATACTTGACTCATATGTTCGCCCCTTACAGATCAAGCAGGAGACGTGAAGGATCTTCTAATGCTTCCTTCATAGCAACCAAACCAAGCACCGCTTCACGACCATCAATAATGCGGTGGTCATACGATAGGGCTAAGTAATTGATTGGGCGAATCACAATCTGACCATCCTCGACTACAGGACGCTCTTTGGTTGCATGTATACCCAAGATTGCTGACTGCGGTGGATTAATGATTGGCGTCGATAACATCGACCCGAACACGCCGCCATTGGAGATCGAGAATGTACCGCCTGTTAATTCCTCGATCGACAGCTTGCCGTCACGGGCTTTCGCGCCATACTCCGCAATCTTCTTTTCAATATCAGCTAAGTTCATTTGATCCACGTCACGTAGAATCGGAACCACTAAACCGCGCGGCGAGCTAACCGCAATACCAATATCAAAGTAGCCGTGATACACAATGTCATTGCCATCGACCGATGCGTTCAGCAAGGGAAATTTCTTTAAGGCATGGGTGGCTGCTTTAACAAAGAAGGACATGAAACCCAGCTTGACGCCATGGGTCTTCTCAAATACATCTTTGTACTTGTTGCGCATCGCAATCACAGGGCCCATATTGACCTCATTGAAGGTCGTCAGAATGGCATTGTTTGCTTGGGACTCAAGTAGGCGCTCCGCAATCCGCGCACGCAACCGACTCATCGGTACGCGCTCTTCTGGACGCTCGCCCATGGGCACTGCAATTCCGGGCAAAGCGGGTGAGGCTACTTTTGCAGGCTTTGAGCCCCCCGCAACAGCGCTGATGACATCCCCTTTAGTGATGCGGCCATCGCGTCCTGTACCAGCAACCTGCGCTGCACTCATATTATTTTCTGCCATCATTTTGGCGGCAGAAGGCGCTGCACTGGCGCCCGCAATCGGAGCAGCGGCAGGTTTGGTAGCAGGCGCTGCGCTCGCCGCGGCAGGTGCAGGAGCGACCGCGATGGCTGGCGCCGCTGTCGCAGATGCGGTAGCCGTACTATCAATCTTGGCAATCACTTGGTCAGCAACAACGGTACCACCATCGCCAACCACTAACTCAACCAGTACGCCAGCAGATGGGGATGGCACCTCCAGCACCACTTTATCCGTTTCAATCTCGATCAGGATTTCATCCTGACCAACCGCTTGACCTACTTTTTTCTTCCACTGCAACAAAGTTGCTTCGGCAACCGACTCAGACAACTGGGGAACTTTAACTTCAAAAATAGCCATGATTCTTCCTAATAAATAATGTGATGTGAATTTGCCGCTACCTATTTAGTAACGACATATCCTTTTAGTTTGGCAAAGGCCGCATTGATCAGCGACTTTTGTTGTTCTTGATGGAGGTGGGCATAACCCACTGCCGGTGAGGCTGAGGCAGGACGACCGGCATAGGCTATGCGCATGCCCTCGCTCATGTTTTCCAGAATGTTGTGCTGAATAAAGAACCAAGCACCCTGATTTTGCGGCTCATCCTGACACCACACCACCTCTTCTAGTGCGGGATACTTTTTCATTTCAGTAGAAATTGCCTTGTGCGGGAATGGATAAAGCTGCTCTAAACGAATAATCGCGACATCTACAATCGACTTATCGGCGCGCGCTTTAGCAAGGTCGTAATAGACTTTGCCAGAACACATAATGATCCGCGTGACCTTTTTAGGGTCAATCGATTCATCGCGCTCACCAATTACGGTTTGGAATGCGCCTTTCGTAAATTCAATGAGTGGTGAAGCCGCTTCCTTATTTCGGAGCAAGGACTTCGGCGTCATCAAAATAAGGGGCTTACGGAACTGACGAATCATCTGGCGGCGCAGCACATGGAAAATCTGTGCGGCGGTTGTTGGCTGAATCACCTGCATATTGGTATCGGCACACAGTTGCATAAAGCGCTCGAGGCGTGCCGAGGAATGCTCAGGGCCTTGACCTTCATAGCCATGGGGCAACATCATGACGAGTCCGTTTACGCGCCCCCACTTCACTTCACCCGAGGCAATAAACTGATCAATCACCACTTGGGCGCCATTGGCAAAATCACCGAACTGCGCTTCCCAAATGGTTAGGGTATTCGGCTCTGCTGCTGCGTAGCCATACTCAAAACCCAACACCGCCTCTTCAGACAGGATCGAATCAATCACGGTAAATGGGGCTTGATCTTTTGCCACATGCTGCAGCGGAACATAGGTACCGGTATCCCATTTTTCTCGGCTCTGATTGTGCAAAACCGCATGGCGGTGCGTAAACGTACCGCGTCCACTATCTTCCCCAGATAGGCGCACGGGATAACCGCTAGCCACCAACGAGGCAAACGCCATGTGCTCGCCCATGCCCCAATCGACATTAATTTCCCCGCGGCCCATGGCGGCGCGATCGAGCAATACCTTTTCAACCAAGGGATGTACTTTGAAATCTGCGGGAACAGTACTAATTTTTTCTGCCAATCGCTTCCACTCCGTCAACGGAATGGCGGTATCTGCGCTATCGGTCCACTTCTTGTTTAAGAATGGTGACCAATCGACCGCGAACTTGCCTTTGAAGTTACTCAGTACGGGATCGGATGTTTGAACGCCGGCATCCATCGCAGCGCGGTACTCTTTGACCATTAAGTCGCCGGTTCCTGCTGGAACAACGCCCTGCGCCTCGAGTTTGTCTGCATACAACTTACGTGTGCCGGGATGTGCGCCGATGATTTTGTACATCAATGGCTGGGTCATTGCTGGTGAATCTTGCTCGTTATGCCCTAATTTACGGAAACAAACGATATCAATCGCGACGTCTTTCTTAAATTGACTCCGAAACTCGACAGCCAGTTGCGTTGCCAGAACAACGGCTTCTGGATCATCGCCGTTGACATGTAATACAGGCGCATCAATCACCTTCATAATGTCGGTGCAGTAGAGACTCGAGCGCAAGTCGCGTGGATCGGAGGTCGTAAATCCAATCTGGTTATTAATCACAATGTGGATCGTACCGCCGGTGGAATAGCCACGCACTTCAGCCATGGCTAGGGTTTCTTGCATTACGCCCTGACCTGCAATCGCGGCATCCCCATGCACCAGTACAGGTAAAACTTGACTGCCAGTTAGATCGCCACGGCGTTCCATCCGTGCACGGGCAGAGCCCTCCACAACCGGGTTAACGATTTCCAGATGGGATGGATTAAACGCCAAGGACAAATGCACTGGGCCGCCTGGCGTTGAAATATCACTCGAGAAACCTTGATGGTACTTAACGTCACCAGCCGGAAGGTCTTCAGCGGCTTTGTGCTCAAACTCCGCAAATAAGTCCTTTGGCATTTTTCCAAGCACGTTGACCAAAATATTCAAGCGACCACGGTGGGCCATGCCAATCACAATTTCTTGAACCCCGCGAGCACCTGCATCGCGAATCAGCTCATCCATACAGGCAATGAAACTCTCGCCGCCCTCGAGCGAAAAGCGCTTTTGTCCAACGTACTTTGCCGAGAGGTAGCGCTCAAGGCCTTCGGCCGCCGTGACGCGATCCAAAATTTGACGCTTTTCTTCTATATTGAAAGTCGGCGATGACCGAATCGACTCTAATTTTTCTTGCCACCATTTTTTGATGGGTTGATCGGCAATGTACATGTACTCAGCGCCAATCGTGCCGCAGTAGGTCTCGCGCAAAGCCTGTAACAAATCCCGTAAGGACATGTTGTTTTTGCCAAAGTAGGTGTTGCTGGTATTAAAAACGATGTCCATGTCGGCATCGGTAAAGCCGTAAAAGGCAGGATTCAATTCGGGAATATCGGGGCGCTCAGTGCGTTTGAGTGGGTCAAGATTGGCCCAGCGATTACCCACGTTGCGATAGGCTGCGATCAGTTGCTGAACAGCTACGCGTTTACGCCCCATCTCGGAGTCGGCGGAATCGGATACCGCGCGGATTGGACCCAGCTTAGCGCGCTCGGCAAACGAAGCGACGATCGGCGCATGGGCAATATCCGGGCCACTGGAGCCGTCTACTGCGGGGACTTGATTGACATTATCAAAATAATCGCGCCAGTGATCGGCTACCGAGGTTGGGTCTAATAAATAGGATTCGTAGAGTTCTTCTACGTAAGGGGCGTTTCCGCCAAAGAGGTAGGAACTGCCTCTAGAGGACTGAATCATGATGCTCACCTTTCATCGGGTTTCCCGAAAAAAACTGTGGATTAAACCGTCTGCACAAGGGCTTCACCCCCTACAGATTGATCATTGCGTATTCAAATACATGTTTAATTTAACACGAATACCGCTGCCCTCCAACTATCCCTCTGTATTTTCTTCATGAATTATGGAATTTCCTGACCATTAAATAGGATGTTTCCTACATTTATTTCATCCGATCCTGATAGATCCGAGCTGAAATGCTTTTTATGCTTTAAATCTCCTACAACATTAGCAAATTAAGGAAAAATGAAAGCCATCACCCCTGACCTGGAATACCTCAGCACCCGTCAAAGCGCCAAAGTTCTTAATGTATCCCTCGGCACCGTTCAAAAAATGGTGGAACTGGGCGAATTAATTGCCTGGAAAACCCGAGGCGGTCATCGCCGCATCTTGGCAAGCTCCCTTGAACAGCAATTGCAGCGGCGGCAACGCAGTATGCGGCAAAAGGCAAGTACGCATTGCGTATTAATGGGCATCTTTCGCCGCACCGAAAATAGCCTTGAATTAGCCAATGCCATGCTGGATTGGCAACTCAAAGTCGATATGGAGATATCCATGGACAGCCTTGAGGGTTTAATGCAGGCAGTTTCCATCGCCCCTGATCTGATTTACCTCGATGCCTTAATTCCCCCAGTAGAACAGGTTCATTTAATCCATTATCTGAGCAAAAACAGCCGAACCCAGCGAATTCCAATCTTAGTAGATGAGGGATTTATTCAGCTACATCCTGGAGTCCTGCAATTGGCGGGCGAAAATGCCGGGGTTCTTAAGCCTGCTCCGAGTGAAAAAGCAGCATTGGAGGCCGAAGAAATGATCATTACTGAAAACCCGCTGATATTAGGCTATCCCGCAACCAGCGTGGATTCGGGACTCAGTAATCAGAGCCCAAACCGGTTTGCCGTATTGGAGTCGGTCTTTTTGGAGGGAATGGGCCGTAAATGTGAGTGGAGCCAGCGGGCGATGACTTAATCTAAGATCTGAAGAAGGAAAAAATAAAGGCCGTCAACGACGGCCTTTCTTCCATAAAACTATTTAAATCAGTTAGATAGCGTACGAACTTCGGTTTTTACCTTCAATCCATTTTGGCGCTTTACCACGACCTGTCCATGTCTCCCCAGTTGCAGGATCACGGTACTTTGGGGCCACCTTACCGCTCGGTCCGCGACTACTGCCGGCTTTACGGCTGAACAAATCCGATGCATTTAAGCCATATTGCTCAATAATTACCTTCGCCTTGGCTATGCCATCGGCTTTTTCCCGCTGCACTGCTTCTTTAATTTGCTTGTCCAGCTGCTCGCGCTGGGCTAATAATTCCTGATAGGAAGGCATAGTCTGAATATCTCCGGCATTAGTTAATAATGAATTAGCCATATCAATAATGGTTAGTTGATTATAAACATATTATTAAATAAAAGGGGATTTAATAATAAATTGAACACTAAAGGGATAAATCGTAAAACTATTTATTTAAGATATTTACTTATTAATTACAGGATTTAATACATAATCGTTATAAATATTATTATTTATTTCAGATTGCCGAGAATAGTTACCGGCGCATCATAAAGCTGCCTAAAGCCTTGGCAGTAACCACGCCAGCCTCATTGATGACCTCGCCCTCGCAATAGTTAATGTTTTTACCTGCCTTCAGGAGCTTGCCCTCAACAACGAGCTTACCGGTTGACGGACGCATGAAACTGACGGTCATGTCGATTGTGACCATGCCTTTGGCATCGGGATGAACGCTCCGCGCAGCCGCAGCCATGGCAAAGTCCAGCAAGGTCATGCTAAGCCCCCCGTGACCCACCTGAAAGCTATTCAAAAGCTCGGGGCGCAAATCAAGGCAAATACGGGATTTGCCGTTCTCAGCAAAATCAGGCACAACGCCAATAAAGTCAAGAAACGGAATGGTGAGCCCAAAGTAGGATGTGGGCTGGGTTTGGGAGAGGCTCATGAATTTGCTCGCAAAAAGGCGAAGGAAGAAGATCGATGGTCGGGGCGAGAGGATTTGAACCTCCGACCACATGCACCCCATGCATGTACGCTACCAGGCTGCGCTACGCCCCGACTGAACTTAAAATTGTAGCAGTTGCTTATTTGGCAAACAGGCGATCTGGCTGGGCCATTGCCTTGAATTCAATGGCATTACCCGATGGGTCTAGGAAGAACATGGTTCCCTGCTCACCGACCTCGCCCTTAAAGCGAATGTAGGGCTCAATTACAAACTCAATACCCGCTTTTTTGAGCTTATCGGCCATGGCTTCCCACTCGGGCATGGATAAAACAATTCCAAAGTGCCGAACCGGGACTTTTTTTCCATCCACATCGGAATGGACGTCATTGATTGCCTCACCTTGCGCCAGGTGAGCAACGATTTGATGGCCAAATAGATTGAAATCAATCCACTCGTCCGAGCTGCGCCCTTCGGGGCAGCCCAATAGGCCACCATAAAAAGCGCGGGCAGACTCCAAATTGTCTACTGGAAAAGCCAAATGAAATGGGTGCATTGCGTTCTTTCTACTCTGATTATTGACTGGATAGCATGCGCAGGATGGACTCGAGCTCATCGCGTAATTTGAGTTCACCGCGCACTTCCTCAAGGCGATTGCGAGCCCCGCTGATCGTAAAACCCTCTTCGTATAAAAGTGCTCTGATCTTACGGATTAGCACCACCTCGTGGTGTTGATAATAGCGGCGATTACCGCGGCGCTTCTGAGGGCGTAACTGGACAAACTCTTGCTCCCAGTACCGTAAGACATGGGAACGAACACCGCAAAGCTCCGCTACTTCTCCGATCGTAAAATAGCGCTTGCTTGGTATCGGTGGCAGCTGGGAGCCCAGCAGCACCAACCCAGAATCAAGCTGTGTTTTCTCGAGCATGCGACTCGACCGCGTCTTTGAGTTTTTGGCTCGCATGAAACGTAACGACACGGCGTGCTGCAATCGGAATCATTTCGCCTGTTTTGGGGTTGCGGCCGGGACGCGCAGATTTGTTGCGTAATTGAAAGTTACCAAAGCCAGAAATTTTGACCTCGGTGCCTTCTTGCAGCGACTCACCGATGCGATCAAAGAAGGCATCAATCATGTCCTTCGCTTCTCGCTTATTTAAACCAACCTGATCAAACAAGGCTTCTGAGAGTTCATTTTTTGTTACGGTTTGATTGGTTTCGTTCATGGAGGGCTCGTATTGTGCAAACAAATTAGGTTGTTATCTCTATTATGACGAATCTAAATTCAGTGTAGTGATATTTTTAACGGAGTCGCGCGCCGCAACGCTGCACTAGCGCCGCAAGTAGCACAGCAACGGCAGCATCCACCTGTGCATCTTGCAGTGTTTCCGATGAATTCTGTAGGGTTATCCGAAACGCCAAACTCTTTTCATCTTTGGCCATGCTGCCACTATCTAGCGCAGGTCGAAACTCATCAAAGATCTCAATCTGACGTACTAGCGCCTGATTAGTCGCATGCATGGCATCCAGCAGCGTCTGCGCCGCAACAGAGTGATTCACCACCACGGCCAAATCACGCTGCACTGCAGGAAACTTAATTAACTCGGCTGGCATTGGCATACCAATATCAGCAAGGGTATCCCAATCGCATTCAAATAAGATAGGCGCCTGAGGCAAAGCATAGGCTTGTTGCAATGCAGGATGCAGTTCACCAATCCAACCTGCTTGGAAGGTATTTTTGCCCGCCTGAAAGACGATTTGCGCTGAGCGTCCTGGATGGAGAGCTGGGTGGGATGCGCTGGTGGTAACAAACTGCAAGGGTGCAAAGGCGCGCTCCAGATCTCCTTTGACATCAAAAAAGTCCACAACTCTACTTTTGCTTGCCCATTGCTCTGGTAGTGCCGAACCGTATGCCAAACCCCCAATGCGTCGGGGCTGATCATAGCCAGCGACTAAACCGGGTGCATCGCTTTGCGTAGCATTGCGGGCAAAAACACGACCAACCTCAAAGAGACGAACCCGACTACTGCCGCGGTTTAAATTGGCTCGCAAATTACCCAATAAACCACCCCATAAATTGCTACGCATCACCGCATATTGATTGGCAATCGGATTGCGTACCAAAATCCGCTGTGCTTCGTTGCCTTGATGTAGGGATAAACGCGTTTCGCTATCCAGATCGGTAAATCCAAAGTTAACTGCCTCCTGATACCCCTCTTGCGCCAACGCATGGCGCAAACGATGCACGCTGCGGCGCCCCTCTGGCGGTGCACTCATTTTTAATGCTGCTATCGGCGGATGATCTGGAATATTTTCAAAACCGTAAAGCCGTGCTACCTCTTCGATCAAATCTTCTTCAATTTCAATATCGAAACGGTAGCTGGGTGGCGTCACTACAAAAGTAGTCTTCGCAGCATCAGCGCCGTCGTTAACGGTAAATTCAAAGCCGAGGCGAGTAAAGACATCGCCAACAATCGCGCTTGTTAACGGAATACCAATCACATCGATGGCGCGTTGCAGTCGTAAGCTGACTGGCTTAGGCTCCGGCAATTGCGTAATCTGATCTTGAATGGGGCCGGCTTGACCGCCGCATACCTCCAAAATAAGGGACGATAAATACTCGAGGTGCGTAACCGTAGCGACAGGATCAACACCGCGCTCAAAGCGATGGCCTGCATCGGTTGTGAAATTAAATCGCCGCGCACGTCCTTGAATTGCAGCGGGCCACCAAAATGCAGCCTCAACATAAATATTGACCGTGTCATCACTAACCGCACTGGTATGGCCGCCCATAATGCCGGCGAGACTCACCGGCCCTGTGCTATCGGCAACAACACCAACACCTTGAGCCAACTGGTTGGATATTTCACCCTGCACAATCGGACTGAGTACTTGCTCGTTTAATAAGGCAATCGCTTCGCCCGGCTTTGCCCAGCGCACCTGCAAACCACCCTGCAATTGATCGAGGTCGAACACATGGGTCGGTTGACCCATCTCCAGCATGACGTAATTGGATAGATCGACTAAAGGCGAAATACTACGCTGACCCGCATGGCATAAACGCTGAATTATCCAATCGGGTGTTTTGGCTTTTGGATTAACGCCGCGAATCACGCGGCCGGCAAAGCGCCCGCATAAATCGGGGGCATCAATATGGACAAGTAGTGTATCCGCAATCGTTGCAATCGGTGCGGTCCATGTTGGTCCGCACAATGGCGCTCCAGTAATCGCAGCCACTTCACGTGCCAAGCCAGCGAGCGATAAACAGTCGGCTTTATTGGGTGTTAACTTGATAACGAAGATCTGATCATCGAGCTCGAGGTACTCACGAATATTTTTACCAACCGGCGCATCGAGTGGCAACTCCAGGATGCCTTCATGATCTTCCCCAAGGCCGAGCTCACGTCCCGAGCAGAGCATGCCCTGGCTTTCAACACCGCGTAACTTACCGACTTTAATTTGAAATGGCTTGCCGCCCTCTTCTGCAGGCGGAAGCAATGCGCCAACCAGTGCGCATGGAATCTTGATACCCACACGGGCATTGGGGGCGCCGCACACAATTTGCAATTCACTACCAGTGCCGGCATTGACTTTACACACGCGCAAACGATCGGCATCGGGATGCTGCTCTGCCGACACAATTTCAGCAACCACCACCTGTGAAAATGGCGGCGCTACCGAATACTGCTCTTCGACCTCCAGGCCAGCCATCGTCATCGCATGGCCAAGCGCTTTGCTGTCCAGTGCTGGGTTAACGTACTGACGGAGCCAGGATTCAGAGAATTGCATGGGCTAGATTAATTTCAGTATGGAAGTATTAAGCAGGGAACTGCGCCAAAAAGCGCAGGTCGTTTTCAAAAAAGAGGCGCAAATCATCGATGCCATAGCGCAGCATGGTCATGCGCTCTAGACCCGAACCAAATGCGAAGCCGGTATAGCGCTCGGGATCAATGCCCATATTGCGCAATACATTGGGATGCACCTGCCCTGCTCCGGAAATCTCTAACCAGCGACCTGCTAGCTTGCCGCTACCAAAGGCCATATCGATTTCTGCTGATGGCTCAGTAAATGGGAAATAGGAGGGACGAAAACGCACTTGCAAGGCATCGGTTTCAAAAAAGGTTCTGAGGAAATCGCTATACACACCCTTAAGATCAGCAAACGATACTTTCTCGGCAATCCATAGGCCTTCTACCTGATGAAACATAGGCGAATGCGTAGCATCGCTATCTACGCGGTAGGTTCTGCCCGGGGCAATCACTTTAATCGGCGGCATTACTGCTGCGCCCGCGTACTTTTTAACGTGCTCACTGGCGTAACGCACTTGAATCGGACTGGTATGGGTACGCAGCAATAAAGGCTTACCTAAAGAGTCCGTGCCGTCAACGTAAAAGGTATCTTGCATTGATCGTGCGGGGTGATTTTCAGGGCTATTGAGCGCCGTAAAATTAAACCAATCGGTTTCGATCTCAGGGCCATCAGCCACATCAAAGCCAATCGAATGAAAGATCGCCTCTACCCGTTCCCACGTTCGCATGACCGGGTGCAGACTTCCCACCGATTGAGCGCGGCCTGGCAAGGATACGTCGATGGATTCAGCAGCAAGGCGCGTTTGCAATACCGCGTCAGCCAATGCTTGACGGCGCTCTTGAAGGGCTAACTCGACTGCAGACTTCACTTGATTAATTAATGCGCCGGCACTTTTACGTTCTTCAGGCGACATAGCGCCAAGCGCTTTTAGACGCTCAGTGAGAACACCTGATTTACCGAGGTACCTGGCTTTCGCATCCTCCAAGGCGGCTGCATCAGCTGCCTTGGAAAAATCGCGTTTGGCATCCTCGACAATGGGGTCGAGAGAAACCATTTCAGCTTGTAATTAAGCTGTGGCGTTAACGACGGATTTGATCCGCGTGACCAAAGCGGCAAATGCCTCTTTGTCCATGATCGCCATATCCGAAAGCACTTTGCGATCGAGTTCGATCTCCGCTTTCTTCATGCCGTTCATGAATACGCTGTAGCTCAGGTCATGCTCACGTACTGCGGCGTTAATACGCGCAATCCACAAAGCACGGAATACCCGCTTTTTGTTACGGCGATCGCGATAGGCATATTGACCTGCGCGCATAACCGCTTCTTTAGCAACACGGAATACGTTTTTACGACGTCCACGGTAACCGGTTGCGGCATCAGTGACTTTCTTATGACGGGCTCTTGCTGTAACCCCACGTTTGACTCTTGGCATTGAATTCTCCTAAATTAGTCTGAGGTTAAGCGTACGGAAGCATCGAGCGAATTGACTTGACGTCGGCTTTCGCTACTTCAGTGGAGCCACGCAAGTGACGCTTGTTCTTGGTTGTTTTCTTCGTGAGGATGTGGCGTTTAAATGCCTGACCTCGCTTGATGGTGCCGCCTGCGCGGACCGTGAAGCGCTTTTTGGCGCTACTCTTGCTCTTCATTTTGGGCATGAAGTTCCCCTTCTTTCATTCGCACTACCTAGGTGATAACCGACGGTTATTCTTCCTGTACCTAGCAGTACTTCAAACTGCCAGCGCCTTGCGGCGCCTCCCTGCAAAAAACTACACTACTTAAGCCTTGGCCTTACGGATTGGTGCTAGCACCATCACCATCTGCCGGCCTTCCATCTTCGGAAACTGCTCCACTTGGCCATGCTCTTGCAAGTCCAACTTCAAGCGTTCCAACATCCGTACTCCGATTTCTTGGTGGGCCATTTCACGACCCCGAAACCGCAGCGTAATCTTTGTCTTATCACCATCTTCTAAAAAGCGGATCAGATTGCGTAGTTTCACACCATAGTCACCATCATCGGTACCCGGGCGAAATTTCACCTCTTTCACCTGAATTACCTTTTGCTTCAGCTTGGCTTCATGCTGACGCTTGGCTTCTTGGTACTTGAACTTACCAAAGTCCATCAATCGGACTACGGGCGGCACGGCTGTCGGAGCAATCTCAACCAAATCGGTTTCTTTCTCTTCTGCCAAAGCCAAAGCTTCGTTCAACTTAACTACACCGAGGGCTTCCCCATCGATTCCAACCAAACGCACTTCAGGAGCAGTAATTTCCCGATTAATGCGTTGCAATTTTTCAGTAGCGATCTTCTAATTCCTTCATCAAAAACAATAAAAACCGTCTTCCCCCGAGCTTAATTCAGCTCCGGTCCGACCTTCTGGGATATATCCTGCTGGAGTCGGGCAACGAATGCGTCTAAAGGCATGACACCTAGATCCACTCCGCCACGGGCACGAACGGCTACCGTATTACTTTCACGCTCTTTATCGCCAACTACAAGCAGATAAGGGAGCTTTTGCAATGCGTGCTCGCGTATTTTATACGTAATTTTCTCATTTCGCAAATCCGCATCCACCCTAAACCCTTGTTTTTTCAGCATTTGCTGGATTTGCTGGGCATAAGCAGCCGAATTTTCGGAAATATTGAGAATCACCGCCTGGGTTGGAGCCAGCCAAACCGGCATGTTTCCAGCATGGTTCTCAATCAAAATCCCGATAAAGCGCTCCAGAGAACCCACAATTGCACGGTGCAGCATGACCGGTACTTTACGTGTGTTGTCTTCTGCCACGTATTCCGCGCCCAAGCGGGCCGGCATGGAAAAATCAACCTGCATCGTGCCGCACTGCCAGGAACGACCAATCGAGTCCTTCAAGTGGTATTCAATTTTGGGGCCATAAAAGGCACCCTCGCCTGGCAATTCTTCCCAAGTTTGGCCTGAAGCACGCAAGGCACCACGCAAGGCTTCCTCGGCTTTATCCCATATGGCATCATCGCCGACGCGCTTAAGAGGCCGCAAAGCTAGCTTTACATCTACCTCAGAAAAACCAAAATCGGCATAGACCGCCCGCACTGCTTTATCAAAACTGGCTACCTCGGACTGAATCTGGTCTTCGGTACAGAAAATATGGCCGTCGTCTTGCGTGAAACCGCGCACCCGCATGAGGCCATGCAGCGCACCAGAGGGCTCATTGCGATGGCACTGGCCAAACTCACCGTACCGCAGCGGTAGCTCGCGATAGCTATGAAGGCCCGAGTTAAAAATCTGGACATGCCCAGGGCAGTTCATGGGTTTGAGTGCATACGAGCGATTTTCAGACTCGGTCGTAAACATATTCTCTTTGTAATTCTCCCAGTGGCCCGATTTTTCCCACAGACCCCGATCCAAAATCTGCGGCGCCTTTACTTCGTGATAGCCCTCGTCTTGGTAAACCTTGCGCATGTATTGCTCAACGGTTTGCCAAATCGACCAGCCTTTGGGATGCCAAAACACCAGACCTGGTGCCTCATCCTGAAAGTGGAACAAATCCAGGTGACGCCCTAAGCGACGGTGATCGCGCTTTTCAGCCTCTTCCAGCATGTGCAAGTAAGCATCCTGGTCTTCTTTTTTGAGCCAGGCAGTGCCATAGATGCGCTGCAACATCTCGTTCTTACTATCGCCACGCCAATACGCGCCAGCCAGCTTCATGAGCTTAAAGACTTTTAGCTTCCCGGTCGATGGTACATGGGGGCCACGGCACAAATCGGTAAATTTGCCTTCGGTGTAGAGCGAGACATCCTCGCTCTGCGGAATGCTGGCAATGATCTCGGCTTTGTAATGCTCGCCTTGGTCTTTAAAAAATTGCACCGCCGCGTCACGCGGCATCACCGTGCGCGTCACTGGCTCATCCTTTTTAGCGAGCTCTGCCATGCGCTTTTCCAGCGCAGTTAAATCGTCTGGTGTAAATGGGCGATGAAAGGAAAAATCGTAGTAAAAACCGTTCTCAATCACTGGGCCAATGGTGACTTGAGCCTCGGGGAATAATTCTTTTACGGCGTACGCCAAGAGGTGAGCGGTCGAGTGGCGAACAACGTCAAGCGCCTCTGGACTTTTATCGGTGATGATGGACAGCTGACTATCACTCTCAATTACAAAGCTGGTATCGACCATGCGGCCATCAACCATTCCAGCCAATGCCGCCTTAGCAAGGCCGCTACCAATGCTTTGGGCAACATCCAGAACACGCACCGGCGCGTCGAACTCGCGTTTTGATCCGTCCGGTAGTGTGACTGCAACCATGAATGCCATCTCCATTGAATTGGGCGTACGACGTAATACATTACTAAAAAGGCGCGGATGCTTTGCGGCAACCGCGCCCATCTAGGTAATTCGTTGGTAGGCTCGATTGGACTCGAACCAACGACCCCCACCATGTCAAGGTGGTGCTCTAACCAGCTGAGCTACGAGCCTATAAAGAGGAAGAGTTTATCACCGCCGGCGTACTTGAGTCACGCCTTTGACCTCTTCTAGGCTATTTTGAACGAGTCTGAGGGCCTCCGCGTCTGCAATTTCAACGGTGAGCAAAATTTGCGCTATCCCGCGGCGCA
>Ga0247844_1001508_pt1 | contig 42609 bp, 35 predicted proteins | sample LaCtaG_FD_192421 | JGI IMG/M metagenome (GOLD analysis project Ga0247844, IMG submission 192421) | Freshwater microbial communities from meromictic Lake La Cruz, Castile-La Mancha, Spain - LaCruzMarch201714.5m_1 | ecosystem: Environmental > Aquatic > Freshwater > Lake | place: Spain: Castile-La... | reverse complement strand
ATTATAACTGATTGGTAGTCAGCTATAAAGATACGAAATTTCAAGGTCTTTACCAAATAAAATATAACTTATTTTATTGATAATCAAACAATTATATCGCTATATAATTTTTGTCATGTACTAAAGAAATTGTTACAAAATTTATTGGAAAGTTTTGGTCAATTTAACTATCTGTGCGAACTAAACCCAGAATTAAACAAGCCGCTAAATCAACATCTTAAAGAGTTGAAAGAAAAATATTGCGCTTTGAATACAGAAGACTCACACACAGGTCCTAAATTATCGCCCGAATACAAAGAAAGCTTTTTAACTTTATTGCTCGACAAGATAGATTCCGGTGTGTTTGTAATGGAAAGTATGAAAGGCGTGGAAGCGAAAAAAGCAATCATTGATGCATTTGGAACTTTTTTGGACGAAGATTTAACGGGTTTGAAGAAGCAGTTGGCAACCCCAAAACAAAAAGCAATCCTGATAGGCGAAATTGGAAACGAAAACACAAAAACCTTTGATAAATACCTGTTACACAAGGACAATTTGCAGTTGGCTAATGCACTGAAGACTCAGTTTAGCACCGAAAAGGGCAAGGCTATACGCTTGTTGATAGAAGCAATGAAGGAAAATAATCCGCCTGTATTAGCCATTGCTACAGGCGAGAAGAAAGCGTTTTACGAGGCTATGCTATTGTTTTTCGGTAGGGATATCGGTAAGTATACAGGCATTTTCGATTATGTAATAAAGGAGAGCGATAGCGATGTAATGGAAGCTGTGAAAACCCGCTTGAATTATTTACTGGAACAATTGAAGTAAATTCGGCACCGCTGCTATGTGCCTTTCGCATCGCATTACAGTTGTGCAGCGGTATTGTTTCCCTAACAATGGCTTTGTCATTCTGAGCGTAGCGAAGAATATAAAGCCATTCTTAAAGAAAGGAAAATAAATGGGCTTTAGTCCGAAAATTAATAAGAATTTGGCTAAAGCCTTTAAAGATTTATCCTTCAGCAATCCTCCGGCTAAAGCCGTAGGCAATTGATGCTCGGATTGAAAGAATCTAAACAATAATACATATGCTATCAAAATTCCGAAATTGGAAAAATAATTTATCGCCAGTAAAGCAACTTGCTGTTTCGTTTATACTGTATTGGGTATATTGGTTGGTAGCTTGGTTGATTTTTGAAAAACTTTATAATAAAGGCTTTCATTCAGCAACTTATCATATAATGCATGCTACCTGGATGGCTGGTTTTTGGATGATATTTCAAAAATGGAAGTTGATAAAGCAGGTTTTGGCTAAAAAATAAGAACCGTAATTTTTAAAATTTATAATAAATCTATGACTACAAACAGTTTACCGCCTTACGATAAGGTGTTTTTTGTGCATTACCAATGCCAGAATTTTAATGAGGGTGAGCAAATTTACAATATGTGTTTGGTTTACAACAACAAAATTAAGCAGTTTGATAACAACGAGCCCTGCGAAGCGGCCATGATTGAGGCTTATTGCTCGCTCGTAACTTCGTATTGCAAAGATGGATTAATACCGGTACATTGGAGTCAGAATGCGAAGTACTATGGTATCGACCATATTTGCAGCCGCTACAAAGCACTTACAGGTAAGGAAATATCGCTCGAATATCCAAACGAAATTGACTTATCATCCTTGCTAATCGAAATGCTTGGCGACGATTATGTACCACATCCCCGTTTAGATTCGTTAGCAACCTTGAACAACATCAAAGGACATTCGTCGGATTATGGCACACGTATGTATCCAACTCAGCGCACTCAGCTTTTTGCTAAGATATATCATAAACTGTTGAATACTAAACTGAAAATCGGTAATCCGGCACCATTGGAAAATGAAAATTCGGTTTTGGAAGCAATTCCTGCGATGTCTTCAGTGGCAAATGCACAAAAAAAGCCTGCCAAATCGTTCTACGATTTTTTGCTTCATACCGATAAAGTGGCGCTTGCTTCGGCACTTAAAAAAGAATTTACGACAGAGAAGAGTAAAACTATTCGGGTATTATTAGAAGCCATGAAGAGCATGGAACCTCCTATGCTTGCTTGGTGTAATGGCGAAGGTAAAATGCTTTACAATGCCATGCATCAATTCTTTTGTCACGATATCGGTAGTTACAACAGTATTTTTGAGAGTAAAATTTATGCAAGAATTTATCCTACCGATGTGGAAGCCATGAAAGTGCGATTGTGCTTTGTGATAGACCAAATAAAGTAAAACGGTTTCGGTACTTTTAACTATATTCAAAGAGGGTGTCTTTCAGAAAAGACGCCCTCTTTTGTGTTGTTTAGTCTTGTATAAACTTGTATAGACTTGTACAGACTTGTATGTTCTTGTATACAAGAATATACAAGTAAACATTTGATTTACAGTTGAAAAACTGCTGCTATATTTGCATTGTAATTGTTCGGGGGAACAGTTGCACTGCATTTTTTTTGGAATCAAATTTAGAATAAAAAGTATATACATTAATTCATTATGACAAATTCAACACGAGCGCCACCCGATATTTGAAATCAGAACCATCAGGGTTCATATATTTATAGATAAATTGGAAAAGCAAAATTTATACGACCCCGTCTGGGGTCGAATAATAAAGACAAAACCAAATTCGATGCTATAAACATATAATGCCTCTAGCATTAAAAAATTAGATTTATAAAACTCTCTATTCCCCTTTAGGGGTTAGGGGCAAAAGGTATATAAAAGATGAAACATATAAAAAACCGTTGCTTACGCGGCAACATTTCCGATACGATTTTTAAAACAAATTTTTTAACAAACAAAATAACAATTACAAAACAGAAAAATGGCAGAATTTAATTCTTTGACCTTCGGAACAATTTCCGGACGTCATGGTAGCGCCGTTGCTACCACAACGAAAAACGGCAAAAGTATTTTGAGAGTATTCCGTAAATCGGTAGATGCAAAAACCGATAAGCAAGTGGCTCATCGTAATAAATTCAGTTTTGCAGTAGCATTTCTGAGTCCTATGCGCGATATCTTAAACGACACTTTTAAGAATAAAGGTGGTTATAACTATGGTTTTGCGCTTACTATGAAAAGTGCCATAACAGGTAATGCTCCCGATTTTGAAGTGGATTACAGCAAACTGTATTTCGCGGAGGGGAGTTTGATACCTGCTAAAGAACTTGTGGTTACGAAAACAGCAGCTGGAAAGCTAAAATTAAATTGGAATACTTCCAATATAAACACAATTGTAAAGGGCGGTGCAAAAGCCAACGAAAGTGTAAATGTGGTATTGTACAACGAAACCGAAAAGGAATCCATGTTTTTGGAAAATGTGGTGGAGCGCATTACTGCTGAGGCCGAAGTGGATTGTCCTGATTATTGGACAGGTGGAAAAGTGCATTGCTGGCTTTATTTCAGCAGACCAGATGGATGTATGAACTCACTAAGTGCATATTCAGGAAATGTAGTACTGTAAAAAACCGCAAAGCGTAATTGAAAATCCCGCATCTCACACAAGTGAGTGTGGGATTTTTTTTGCATATTAATTTACTGAAGTCTTAACTTTATACTTCGGTTATTTTTAATTATTTTTGTGCACCTAAAATACAATATATATTCATGAATACAGCCTATTTTATAGCTAAGCGCATTCACTTTCAGCAAGGTGCGAAAAATATTTCGCGTCCTGCCGTGCGTATTGCCATTATTGCCATTGCGCTTGGTATGGCTGTAATGCTTGTTTCGGTAGCTGTGGTGATTGGTTTTAAACAAGAGGTGAGGAGCAAGGTTGTAGGGTTTGGTGGGCATGTGCGTGTGAGTAATTACGACAATAACAATACATTCGAAACAAATCCTATTAATGCCGATACTCAGCTGGTAAAGAAAATTAAAAACATAAAATCGGTTGTAAGTGTACAAGCATATATTACAAAACCAGGGATTATAAAAACCGATACTGAGTTTCAGGGAGTTGTATTAAAAGGCATTGATTCCAGTTTTAAATGGGATTTTTTTAAGTCGAACATGCTCGAAGGTAGTGTTTTGAATACATCCGATAGTTTGCAAAATAAAATTATTATTTCAAAATATTTGGCCGATTTGCTGAAACTCAAACTGAACGATAGTTTTTTTGCCTATTTTATTAAAGACCAGATTAAAGCACGCAAGTTTGTAATCTCGGGCATTTATTCAACTAATTTTGTGGAATATGATAAGTTGTTTATTTTAACCGATTTACGACATTTGCAACGATTAAATGGGTGGCAAAGCAACCAAATAAGTGGCTACGAAGTGCTTTTGTCCGATTTTGAAGCTATGGTGCCTGTGAGCGATGAAATATACGATGCTACCATAAAACTATCTCAAAACAAAGGTCAGCAATATTATGTGCAATCAATCAAAGACCTTAGTCCCCAAATATTTGGTTGGCTCGATTTGCTTGATATGAATGTATGGGTCATACTGGGTTTAATGCTGTCGGTAGCTGGTTTTAATATGATTTCGGGGCTTTTAATATTGATTTTGGAGCGCACAAATATGATTGGAATTCTCAAATCGGTAGGCGCTTCTAACTTCACGGTGCGTAAAGTTTTTTTGTATTATGCTGTATTTTTAATAGGCAAAGGCATGCTTTGGGGCAATGTAATTGGTATTGGATTGTGCGCATTACAATATTTTACGCATATTTTACCACTTGATCCAGAGGCATATTATGTGTCGTCGGTACCCATTGTGTTTAATTGGGGTTATGTGATGTTACTCAATGTGGGTACTTTTCTAGCTTCAGTAGTTATGATGATTGGCCCTTCGTATTTAATTTCCAACATATCACCTGCCAAAATTATTCGCTACGAATAATTTTATATTACTATTAAGTAAATGTTCAAATATAATATACCATTTTTTTATAGACGAAAGTAACTCTACATCCCCTTTAGGGGCTTGGGGCGGCAAAAATTAATGTAATAACTGCCCCTATATCCCCTAAAGGGGACTTGAAGTTACAATTGATTTGTGAAATTATTATTATTTACAAATGTGACATTATTTAATTCCTATTACTTAATTCTTATTTTACTTTTTTTTATTGCAAAATTAAATGAAATATTTGCTTGATTTGCACATTTTGTTTAAATTTGTGCAGTTCTACAATTAATTTTTCGAATTAATGAACGATTTTAAAAGTAATTTTGTTAGAGAGTTCAGACTAATAATTTCCCGAAAATAATGAATAAAAACAAAGTATTTGAGCAGCGCCTGAAAACCTTGCAAGAAATGGAAGAAAATGCCGCTCACAAGCAGCATTTAAAAGGCAAGCTTACAGCTCGCGAACGTATTAATATTTTATTTGACGAAGGCACTTTTTTTGAATTAGATGCATTTGTTTCGCCTACACAAAACCCAATTAGCAGCCGTCAAACAAACTTTGGCGATGGCGTAGTTGTAGGACGGGGTTTGGTGCAAGGCCGTAGTGTATTTGCTTATGCTCAGGACTTTACAGTTCTAGGTGGCTCACTTGGCTATGCTCACGGTATGAAAATAGCCAAAGTGCAGGAAATGGCTTTGAAGCTGGGTGCTCCCATTGTAGGGTTAATGGATTCGGGTGGAGCTCGTATTCAGGAAGGTGTAAAAAGTCTTTCGGCTTATGCCAAAATTTTCCGTAATAATGTCAATTCGTCGGGTATTATACCTCAGATTAGTGCCATTTTAGGCCCAGCTGCGGGTGGTGCCGTTTATTCGCCAGCACTTACCGATTTTATTTTTATGACCAATCAAACATCCTATATGTTTGTAACCGGCCCCGATGTAGTACGCGAAGTGCTTAACGAAGAAATTGATATGGAAGGCCTTGGTGGTGGAAATGTACATGCTCAGAAAAGTGGTGTTGCGCAATTTGTATCCGACGATGAGGAACATACTATAATGTTGATTCGTAAACTTTTATCTTATATTCCTTCTAATAATTACGATACATTACCTGTTTCCAATGTGGTTAATGTTTATAATTCGCGTCAGGAATATCTTAATAAAATCATGCCCGACGATCCTAATCGTCCGTACGATATGAAGGAAATTATCAATATTATTGTTGATAAAGATACTTTTTTTGAAGTACACGAAAAATATGCACAAAACATAATTGTTGGCTTTGCCCGTCTCAACGGTAAATCAATTGGGATTGTAGCCAATCAGCCAAAAGTGATGGCCGGAACATTGGATATAAATGCAAGTGTAAAAGGTGCTCGCTTTGTTCGTTTTTGTGATGCATTTAATATCCCCTTGTTGATTCTCGAAGATGTGCCCGGATTTTTACCAGGAATAGAGCAAGAACATAATGGTATAATACGTAATGGAGCTAAGTTGCTTTATGCATTTTGCGAAGCTACAGTGCCCAAAATTACTATTATTACACGCAAGGCTTATGGTGGTGCATACATTGTAATGAGTAGTAAAAATACAGGAGGTGATTTTAATTTTGCATGGCCAACAGCCGAAATTGCTGTTATGGGTCCTGCTGGTGCTATTAAAATTGTGAATAAACACGAATTAGCCAAGGCTGAGAACAAAGCCGAAATGGAAAAAATGCTGACTGAAAAATACAAAGAAGATGTAGCTAATCCGTATAAAGCCGAAGAACTTGGATTAGTGGATGAGGTTATTTTACCATCCAAATCACGCGAAATTCTGATTACAGCATTCGAGATTTTGTCCAATAAACAATATCATAAACCTGCTCGTAAACATGGAAGTATACCATTGTAAATCATGAGGTTTGTAAAGTTTGTAAGGTTAGTAAAGTTCATAATGTGAAATATAAATGAAAAAAAGATTATTAATAGCTAATAGAAGCGAAATAGCTATACGTATTATACGTGCGGCGCATAAATTGGGTATGATTGCAGTGGTTTTTCAGAGCGACCGTGAACCAGAAGCTTTGTATCTGAAATATGCCGATGAAATTATTCCTGCAAGAGACAATAACTGCGAGAAAGCAATATTTTTGGATGCTCCACGTATTGTACAATTAGCGCTCGAAAATAATATTGATCTCATACACCCCGGATATGGGTTTTTGTCGGAAAATCCTGATTTTGCACAACTTTGTGTTGATAATGGACTTAACTTTATTGGGCCATCGCCACAACTTATACGCGATATGGGATTAAAAACAGTGGCTAAAAGCATGGCTATTGAAGCTGGATTACCTTTGGTGCCTGGTAGCGACGGTCCTGTGCGTGATGCGCAAGCTGCAAAGGATTTTGCTGATAAAATTGGCTATCCGGTAATTCTGAAAGCCTCTGCTGGTGGTGGTGGACGCGGTATGCGCATTGTTGAAAAACCCGAAACCATTGAACGTAATTTTAAATCGGCATCCGACGAAGCACTTGCTGCTTTTGGTAATGGCGATATGTTTATCGAAAAATACCTGCAAAACCCAAAACACTTGGAGTTTCAGATTATGGGCGATAAGCATGGCAATGTGGTTCACCTTGGCGAGCGTGAGTGCTCGTTGCAACGTAAGCACCAAAAAATAGTAGAAGAAGCTCCTTCGGCAAGTGTAACTCCTGCTATGCGCAAAGAAATGGGCGATATGGCTGTACGTTTTGCTAAAGCCATTGAATATTATTCGGCTGGTACTATTGAGTTTATAATGGACGAAGATGGAAGCTACTTTTTCATGGAAATGAATACGCGTATTCAGGTGGAACATCCTGTTACGGAGCAAATTACAGGTGTCGACTTGGTGGATTGGCAAATACGTGTGGCGCTCAACGAAGTGTTGAGTTTGAAGCAAGAGGACATTAAAATTAATGGTTGGGCTATTGAACTACGTGTTAATACCGAAGATCCACAAAATAGGTTTAGTCCACAAACTGGACTAATTGATTTAATCCGATTCCCCGAAGCACCGCATATTCGCATCGAAACGGGTGTACAGGATGGATCGGTTGTTACGCCTTATTTCGACTCTATGGTTTCGAAAATAATTGTAACAGGCACTGATAGAGCCGATTGTATTGCCAAAACATTGGTTGCAATTAATGGCTTTGTTTTAAATGGACTAAAAACAACTGTTCCGTTTTGCCGTACTGTATTACAGCATCCTGCTTTTGTGGATGCAAGTTATACTACCAGGTGGGTCGATTCAGTTTTTACGCCTGAAATGCTCGAAAATGAGGACGATGAAATGATGGGTGCATTGGCAGCAACAATTATGTATGCACATGAGTATCTGCAACTTTCGTCGGATGTACCATCGTACAAAAGCGATCGATTAAATGTTTGGGTACTAAATAAACGATTGAATTATTAGTTAATAATCATTAGTTTAAAGAAAATAGTAAATAGTAACTGACAAAATAGTAAATTTTTAATGGGAACTTCATATATTTATAACCGCGATGCATCACGACTGTTTATTGCAGTTCGCGAAAACGGAAAACGTTACAAACTTTTTATTCCAAAGGAATCGAAACCAGCAATAAATGGTGTTGAAAAAGACATCGATTTTATTGAACAAGCTGATTTTCATTATGCTTTTGAATGGAAAGGCAAGCGTTTTCATTGCGAGTTAGTGTCGCGTGACCAAAATAAGGCCGTTATTAAAGTTAACGGTGTAGAATATAAATACAGTATCGAATCCATATTTTCATATATCCGTAGAGGAATGATTAATAGTGATTCCAATAATATAAACAACAACAATATAAGTGCACCAATGCCCGGAAAAATTGTAGATATTTTTCTGAACGAAGGTGATCTTGTAAATGCTGGTGAGCCAATACTAACACTCGAAGCCATGAAAATGCAAAACGAGATTTCGGCTAATTGCAATGGTGTAATCCGAAAAATAAAAGTGCAAGCAGGTCAGTCAGTTATGAAAGACGAGTTGTTGGTGGAGATACAATCGATTGACGTGTAATGACTTTCACAGCTATAGATTTTGAAACAGCCCATGCCCAATTTCCTTGTGAGATTGGGCTTTCGCGTGTTGAAAATGGAGTTGTAGTTAGATCAGAATCATGGTTGATAAAACCAGCTTGCTTTCCGTATATGAATCCATGGAATCAACGTGTACATGGCATCTCGTCGTCCGATTTAGTAAATGCACCCACTTTTGAGGAATTATGGCCTATCATTAGCGATTGTCTTCAAGATCAGATTGTAGTAGCTCACAATGCTTCGTTCGACATGGGAGTTTTACGTGCTTCGTTGGCCTATTACGATTTGGCAGTGCCTTGGCTCGATTATTTTTGTAGCGTTAGCCTTTCGCGTAAAGCATGGAAACAATTGCCGAGCCACTCCTTAGGGGCATTGTGCGAGTTTCACAACATTAAATTCCAGCACCACCGTGCTGGCGACGATGCTCGAGCTTGTGCAGTAATTACACTCAAGGCATTTGATGCTTTTGGTACTAACGATTTGAACCAAGCTATTTCATTAGCGGGTATTAAGCTTAAAAGACTTTTGAAATAAGCCTTTTAAACTCAATATTCTACTGTAAGTTTACTTAATTACTATCCATTCGCCTCCCGTGTGGCTTATAAATTCAGGTGCGTATTGGCACTGAACCGACGCTATTCCACTTGTAAACGACCCGCTATTATTTACCCAAAGTTCGTATTCGAATACGTAAGTTCCTTTTGATAAGTAATTGAAAAAGAATTGTGTAGAAGCGTCTTTGGTAGTCTGATAATATCCAGTACCTTCGCGCCATATATAGCCCGAACGTTGTTCCACCGGTTCGAAACAAGCTGCACGCAGATCTTTTAACGCTACAAATTCCAAATTTCGGTCAGTAGTAATAACCAATCGAGTAATTACTTTGTCGCCTTTTTTGAGTTGAGTTTGTTCAATTGGAATTATAGTGCTAGTTGGTGTTTTAACAAATAATTTCTTCGAAATTGATAATGCGCCACCTTTTGCTTGCACCATTTCTTGATTTTGATAGTATTGCCAATACATGGCACCAAAACTGGGTGGGAGACTATTTGTCGCACTCACAGTTTTAGTATTGGGAGTGCGACTAGAAGTAGCACCCCCAATTTCAATATTACCCATTTCTGATTTTACTTCATTCGTCGGAATTGATTCCTTAAAATATCCCGTGCCAGCTTCAATATTTGCAGGTTGAAGCGTTTTATTGCCAATTCGAATTTTTACACGGCCATCATTTGCCAACCAATCGCTACCTTGCAACAGTAAAGCATAAATGGCGTTTACTGTAGCTGTAGGTGAGTCCCAACGTTGGGTTTGCTTTTGTTTGAGCAACCATATTTTCATTTCGTCGATATCGGCAGTATTATTCGAAACTTCGGTATATGCCTCAATAATTGCAGCTTGTACTGCTATTGGTCGTTCGTTCCAATAATATCCCGAAGTATTCCTAGCCCAATACATGCCCATTTCGTCGGTTTTTAGGGCATTCTCTTTGAGCGATTTTAGAATTAAATTAGCAGTTTTCATTTTACCGTTTCGATAAGCAACTATGGCCATCATGGCTTTGCCGTAAAGCGTAAACGAAGTCCAGTATTTTTCGGACTGCGCTGTGTAAAATCTCACAGCTTCTTGTGCCGAAATATGAATTGGAATTTCTGAAAACTCCGAACGTAAATGCAAGTAAAACAATTGCATATTGCCAATGCAGTTTTCTTTTAGGTAGTTTTTATTGTATTTTTTCAATTCAGCAAAATCCCTTGCAATTTCCAAATCTAAATAAGTCAACGCAGCGGTAAGCGGTAAGTGGTAAGTGGTAAGTAGGTTGCTTTTTGTCATTTTATTTAATCTCGCTAAATTTAACAAAATTTCCTGCGTAATATATCTACTTTCATGCATGCCTTCGAACCAAACAAACCCACCATTCGGACCTTGTAATTGTAAGAGTTTATCCAAATATTGCTGACCTTGATTTTTTTGCATATTCAAGTCGAACAACAGCGCAATCTGACGTTTTTGTTCCGTTTCGTCTTTTGCAGCCATTACCCAGGGCGTTTCTTCCAACAACATATTTTTCAATTCAGCATTTTTCTGTAGATTTGAGAGTAAGGCATCTCTACTACTTGTTGCATTTTTCCATTGATCAAAAACTTTTGCAATTTTTGGGTTCGAATTGGCTATAAACGCTGCTAAGGTATTGGCGTAAAAAGCTGTCAGATAATCCAATGCATTGTTGTTTTCGGGAGTCGATAATGTTGGTAATGCTTGTATAGCATACCATGCAGGGTTCGACGAAAACTCCACTACTAAATTTTTGGTATCAACCTTTGTAGCATTTTTCAATAAACTTTCGAATGTGAATTTCCGAGTTTGATTGCTGCGAATTATTAAGGGCAAACTCTCGGTAATCAATACCTTATCGGGTAATACAGGCAAGTATTTTTGTTCACCATCGCTGAAGTTTCCAGCTGTGGCAATTACTTTGCAAATAACTAATTCGTAAGGCATAAACTCTGTTATCTCCCAATTTAATGCTTTGGTTTCATTCGCTTTTAAAGTTATTTTTTTTGACTGATTATCTTTTAAATCAATATTTTTATCAGTTGCAGGATCAATTAATTCAAAATTTACACTAGTTGTTAATTCTTTGTCTGTCAGATTAATAACATTGGCACTTAACGTTAATTTATCCGAACTACGAACAAAGCGCGGCAGATTCATTTGTACCATCAACTCTTTTTGAGTTACAACTTGTGCTTCGTTAAGCCCAACAAATAAATCAGACGTATGAGCCAGCATTTTTATATTCCAACGCGTCAGACTTTCGGGAGCTGTAAACGAGAATTTTACATTACCTTGCGCATCGGTGCGCAATTGTGGATAGAAAAAGGCTGTTTCGTTGAAGTTCGTGCGGATTTGTACAGGTTTTTGCTTTTCGGGTGTTGGCAACTCAATGGCTTTATCTGATGATATTGCTCCTGTTACAGTTGAGTGTTTCTGAGTTTCATAACCAACAACCACCACTTCATTCATTGATGCATTTTCCATGGCTACATCCGAAATCATTATTGGTGCATTTTTGCTCGACAATCCACGAATCATAATTCTACGGTGCGAAATTGTAGCAATATTTAATCCAAACCATTTCAGATTATCTAATTTAAAATCAGATACTTCTAGCTGATCATTTTTATAGTAAACATAATCACTACTATAATTCATATTGTGAATTGTCCAACTTGGCGAATATAAAATACTTTCGCGAAACAGCGGATTAAAACTCCAGCTATGCGTACGGATAGCATCCAGCGATGCATCGTACATTCCCACTAATAATTCAGCCACATTTTTATCTTTAGCCGTTTCGGGGATGGTTATGGTCCATTCAGCTTTTTCACCAGGTTGCAGTTTGTTGCGGAATACGCTCAATGTTGGTGTCAGTTTCTTTTCGGCTACTTTTCTGGTTATTTGTATTTGTTCAGCAAATAATTTTTCATCTTTCATAAAGGTGAAAGATACGGTTACGCCTGCGCCATATTCTTTTCTGAAAAGTATTTCAAAATCACGAATTTCGTCGTTGAACTTCATCCATTTACTTTCGATAATTTTGTTTCCTTGCATAATTTCGTAAAGCACAGCTGTATTTTTGCTTGATGTACCAAAACGGATTCGTGCTTTTTCGCCTTCTACGCATTCGGTTTTTGGCGTTAGTAGCCAGGTATATGTTTTTATGGGCGGACGCTTATCAGCATTATCGTAAACTATAAATACATTATCCGTTTTTACTTCATTTCCAAAAGCATCATTTGTTTTAAAAATAATTCTGTATTGTGCTGATTTCCATTTATTTACTTCAAGGTTTAGAGTCTTGTCTTTAGTGTTGAATATGCCTGAAACTATTTTTTCAGCATTTTTAGTTTTCGAAATATCATTTTTGTTCTCCACATAATCCGATAATACTTCCAATCTGAATATCTCATAATTAATAACCGATTCGAGTTTTTCGCCATTTAATGTTTCGGTTGCAATATCCATCTTTATACCTGTCGATTTTTCTGTTTTTTCGGGAACGGTAGCCAATATAAACAGCGATTTATCGCCCACCGAAACATATTGTTCGCCTTGTTGTGTTTCGCCTTTGGGGTCGGTTACGTATGCCGATATGGTATAGGTATAAAAGCTACCTCGTCCTGTTTCGATGCTTGATTTTGGTTTTTCAGCAACAAACGAAACTTCAAATTTACCATTTGAATCAGATGTTGTATTTCCATTCGAAATTTCAGTTTCGGGCTCATTCCACCACCAGCAGTAACGGTGCGAGGTGCGTGTAACGCGGTATTTAACATTTGCATTGCCAATATTGTAACCCGCATACGCTTTTACATTTCCGCTAAGTGTAATTTTTGAACCGAATTTAATTTCCGATTTTGGTTTATCAATAATGACCTCAAAAGTTGGGCGTTTATATTCCTCTACATAAAATGTTTGAGAATAATTTCCAGATTGAATGCGATAAGCTCCATTAAGTCCACCTTCGGGCAAAATAAATTCACCAGCAAATGAACCAAATTCATTCGTTTTATACAATTTTGAACTCACTTTCTGATGGTTTGCATCATACAAACTAACTTCGTACGATACAGATTTTTCAACCTCGTTGCGGTTTTTGTTGGCAAAATAGGCTATACCTTTAAAATAGACGGTTTGACCAGGGCGATAAATGGAACGATCGGTAAATAAATTTAGTAGGGAATTGCTATTAATATGACTCATATTATCATTCAGATAACTGTGTGTTGTTGTAGAGAAATATTTATCAGCACCAAATTCAAAGAAAAGGATATTTTCGGAGTAATTATCTGCAAAGGGAATTTTACAATTACCATTTACATCAGTTATTGTCTTGTATTTCAACGCAATATTATATCCGTTTCCTGTCCATTTTTGCTGATATGCAGCTACTTGTACGCCTTTTTGTTGAAGTCCCGACTGCCGATTGAGTACATAAACACTTTGTTTGTTGGCCTCATTAGTTCTAAATATACAACCCAAGTCTGAAACAATAAAACTGGTCTTAGAAATTTCTTCTTTCGAAAGGTCGTATTTTGAATGCACCGTAATTTCGTAAATTCCATACTCATTTGTTAATACATTAATATTTGTATCGGCAGATAAAAAGTTGGGATTTGTTTTCAATTTTATCGTTTTGGTTTCCAGCAACGTACGGTTTGGGTAATCCTCGTTGCGAATTTGTTTGTTGCGGTTATAAATATTGTATTCAACAGCTGTGGCATTAATCTTATAAATATTCATTTCCAATACAGTAATATTTGCTGTATTAAGTTTAACTGATAAGTTTGATGCAGGTTTTATTAAATCAATATGGTTAACACTGAGTGATTTTTGGGTAATCTGATTTTTAATGTTTTTAAGCAAGCCAATACGTTTTGATGTAGGAAATTGTTTGATGCATTTATTACATATATCATAAGCAGTGCGTTTATCTGTTTTGTTATTTGAAAAAGTAATAGGGTCCAAATAAAATTGTGCTTTATAGTTCAATACTTCAATTAATAGTTCGCTCGAAGCATATTTTTGTTCTAACTCTTCTAAAGCTTTGAGATATAGTTCGTTAACCTGGCGAATGTTTTTGATATATTGCAATCGGTTGAGGTCGGAATAAACTAATGCTTGTTTATAGTTGCTTGTGGTATGAAATTCAATAAGTTGTTGATAAATGGCCATTGTTTTACTTTCAACTGTGCTTGCATAAGTTGAATCCTGTACAAGCTTTACAAAATCTGCTGCATTGGCATAATACAAATCGCTCTGGAGAGGGTTTTTCAAATCGCATGCTTGTGATATTTGTTGGAGTAAATTTATATATCGATAGGCCAAAAAATCGAATAAAGTAGGTTGAAATGTGCGGCTATCGTCGCCTTTATCTAGAAGAGCTTCGTATTTTAAAACATCTGTTTGTTGCAATACTGATTTGTTTTGCAACGACAATGATAACAGCTTTTCAATTTTGTCGTAAAATATATTTTTTGTCCATTCCTTGATGTCTTCAGGGATTGTTCCAACTACTTTTGTTCTTTGATCAATTGTCCACGCATTATTTTGATAATAACTGACATACATTTCGGCTGTCATCGATAGTAGTATTGCTTTTTTATCAAGTGCTTTTTCGTTTTGAGCCATAGCTTCGAATTCACGTATCAAAGCGGGTGCTTTGTCAGGATCAATTTCGAGGGTAAAACGCATTTTGTAAATAATGGCAATAATAATTTGTGTGGTATTATTATCTTCTATAGCCTGTGAAAGAATTTCGTCCACTTCTTTTAAAGCCGACTCTGGTAATTGCTGTTCAGCTAGTTTCTCAACTTTTGTCCAACGAAGTGCGAGGGGAGTTGTGTCCTTTTTCTGAGCTAGTAATAATCCGGTTATTATTATTGCTATTAGGCTAAAAATGGCAAAATTCTTCTTCATAATCGTGTATTTTGTAAAGTTTTATGTTAGAGTACACAAATATAATACCAATTGTTTGAAATGTTGTAAACCCCGCAAAATTATAATTGAATTCATTTTAGTTTTCAATTTATTTTCATAAAAATTTTGTAATATCAAAATAATTCATTTTATTTGCATTTTAAATAACCCCTAAAGGTATCATTAAATGAATTTTAGTAAAACTACCGAATACGGATTGCGCATAATGAGTTATATATCGTTGGATAGCAGTAGATTATATACGGCCAACGAATTGTTTGAGAAATTGCAAATACCTTTCCGCTATTTGCGCAAACTACTTAACTTTCTTTCGAAACAAGGCTTGTTAGTAAGTATTCAAGGCAAGCAGGGTGGATATCAACTTGCAAAACCATTGCACGAGATTACTTTATTAAATATTGTGGAGGCAACCGATGATGTGGTCAATGAGAATATTTGTTTTTTTGGTTTTCAGAATTGTCCATTGACCGAAAAATGTTCCATGCACGATAAATGGGGTACAGTGCGCGATGCCACCATCGAAATTCTAAAAACAACCACTTTATTAGAGTTAAATCAGTCGAATAAATCAATCAATCTTTCAAAAAAATAATACTCACTTTTAAAAATTAATTACTATGGTCGATTCACAAGTTGTTCTTTGGGGACAAACAATCGCGTACACTTGCTACACGATTTCCATCATGTCGTTGATGGCTTGGTTTGCTTATAATATCACCCGTCAGGGCGATAGTTATAAAGCGCCAACCAAGCTTTTTTATGCTTATGTTTCAGTGCTTATTGTGGCGGGTGTATCGTTGCACATTATCACTTACAACACCATTCCTTGGGCTCCTATGGACATTAATCGGGCAGATATTAAACCCGATAAAGTGTTCGACATTACGGTAGCTAATCATCAATTTAATTTACCAGCTGAAAAGATGATAATTAAAGTGGGTGAAAAAGCAATGTTTAATGTAACATCCAGTGATTTGACATATGGATTTGGACTGTTTCGCAAGGACAATTCCATGCTATTCCAGATGCAGGTTGTTCCTGGTCACCTCAATGATATTCTTTGGCAATTTAATAAACCGGGTGTTTATTCCATTCGCTCCACTGAATATTCAGGACCAAAAGGGGCTCAAATGATTATTGAAAATGCTGTAGAAGTTATTGAATAACTGATAGTTAAATATTAAAAATTAATAATATGAAATTTATAGAAATATTTTTGAATGGCGAAGGTGGTTTATTTAAACCTAAAACCTTAACGCCGGCGCAAAAATTAGTTTTGCGTTTTGTAGTTGTATCGTTGGTATATTATTTCTTCGCTCTTTTCGAAGGAATGATAATGCGTGTTTTTCAAGTTGACCCTTCGATAATGCCTGCAGAGCAGTACTTTGGTATTTTAACTGCACATCCCTTAGTTGGAATTTTTGGCTCAACTTATTCAATGGTTTTTGGTGCTTTTTTGTTTTTAGTGCCATTTTTGATGAAAAAACCTTTGTGGAGCATAAAATTGGGTAACTGGACATTTATTTTAATAGCTGTTGGAACAATGGTTTTTTGGTTAGCAGGATATTTTACACATTATGCACCTCTTTACACGCTTTATTGGCCATTGCCTGCCGATTTTACACAGTTTAATCCCCTTGGTGGAGCCATATTTATTACAGGTATAGCTTTAATAATGGTGGGTACAGTATTTTTTGTAATAAATATCTTTAAAACAATAACCTACACACCCGAAGGCTGGGATAAACAACCCTCTGGAGCACTTCTCGCCTCGGCATTGGGTATTGGTGGTTTTAGTAATTTATTTAAGAAAAAACAAAATCAAAAGGAACATCTTGTTTCACTTCCTGTAGCTGCTGTGGCGCGTGGTACGGTTGATGTGGCACTAAATGCTGGAATAATACTATTTACTGGTGTTTTAATTTTGGTTTATATGGTTTCGTATCTGATGGGATTTGACCTTAAACACTCGGCAATTGATGCGCTGCTTTATAAAAACTGGTTTTGGTGGGGACTCGATCTTATTGCCGATGGACTTGTGCTCATTTTTGTAGCTGGTACCTGGTATTTATTGGCCATGCTTATTACCGGTAAAAAGCTGTTTATGGAAAACATTGCTCGTACTGCATTATTGGTCGAATTGGTTGTTTCGTGGACAGTTTGGTCGCACCACTTAATGTCGGACCAAGCACAGCCCGGAATACTAAAAATCCTTTCGGGTGAGATGGTTACTGCGCTCGAATTAATTACACAAGGGTTGGCATTTTTCATTACGTTGATTACACTATGGAGTGCCCGTCCGCTTAAAATGACTAATCCCCTGAAATTCCTCTTGGGTGGTTTACTTGGTTTTGGATTGGCAGTTCCTGCCGGAATCATGCAGGCCGACTTAGGATTGAATCGTATTTTACATAATACGCAGTGGATTATCGGGCCTCACGTGCACGTTGCTATTTTGGTTGGACTTACGATGACTTTATATTCTGCGTTTTATATTTTGTTCCCTATTGTTACTAATGGCGCTAAACTTTACAGTCAGAAACTTGCAAATGTGCATTTTTGGTTTCATTTGGTTGGTGGCATAGGCATGGGAGCGTTTATGGGAATGGCTGGCTTACATGGTATGCTTCGTCGTACCATTTATTACGAAGGTGAATTTAACTTGTATATGATTTTGGCTGCTTTGTCGGGCGCTTTGATGTTTGTTGCGTTCTTGGCTTTTTTCTACAATATAGTTATGAGCCTTGGGCTAACAGGTGTATTGCAGATATTTACACCTTCGAAACTCGATGCGAAAAAGACGGTTCCTGCCGAAAGTTAATTGCAACTAGATGTAATTGAAAAAAACAAAAAAGTCGTTGTGAGCATATTCACAGCGACTTTTTTTTAACATATTCTCATTCTGTTGTCAGTTCTCCGTTGTCTGTCGTCTTTATCTCACAAACACAAACTTGTTTTCATTCGAAAGTTCTGGATAAAACCAATAGCCTTCGTCGTTAAATCCTTTAATATCTTCCACTTCAACAATTTTGTTTTTTAATAGAAATCGAGCCATTAAACCACGTGCTTTTTTGGTGTAGATAACAATTTGCTTGAACTTATCGTTTTTGTATTCATAAAATTCAATGTCTATTTTATGAATTTTTTTTCCTTTCAATAAGAGTGTTTTAATATACTCCGACGAAGCTAAGTTGATAAGTGTTTGCGAATCTGAGTCTATCATTTGTTGCAATACAAAATTAGTCACTTTTTGTTGCCAAAATGGATACAAATCTTTTCCAAACTCATTTTGGAGTGCCGAACTTACGTCTAATCTATACGGTTGAATCAAATCGAGTGGGCGCAGAGCTCCATATAATCCGGATAATATCACTAAATGTTGTTGAGCATATTCAAATTCTTCGGGCGTGAAGCTGCTTGCCTGCAATCCTCTGAAAACTTCTCCATCAAATACAAAAGCAGCTTGTTTAGCATTCTGAGGTGTAAAGGGCAAGTGCCAATTGAAAATCCGATCGTAATTCAAATCAGTGAGTTTGGTGTTTATTTCCAATAACTTACTTAGTTCAGTAGGTTCTAATTCGCGCATCAAATCCACCAATTTTTTTGCCTCTTTCATAAAAACAGGAAGTGTATGTTTTTCTGTGAATTGATGGGGTTTAAAGTTTTGAATTTTGGCAGGCGAAATTATTATTATCATATCCGTTTTGTCTTGTTGAAAAATGAAATGTAAAAGTAATCAAAATATAGATTAAAAAATTATTGACTTTAAAAAAACACCCTATCTAAGTGCTGTCGAAATAATCGAAAAATCAACTAATAGCAAAATCACATTTTAAAATAAGCCATTTTTTGTAGTTCAAAGTTTTAGAGTGCCTGTCGTAAAAATTCAGAGATTTTCGAATTATATAAGCTATACAGCATCTTAAAGAGTTAAATAATTGAATTTTATAGTTAAATGATGTTATATTGACGCTGGTTGACTTATTATTTGGGGAGTCATTTAAACTATACAATTGTAATAAATAAACTTATACATAAAGCTTCGAAAATGCATTCTCAGACAGATACATTTGTTGAATTAAACTATCTATTACAAGTACATGAGCCTATTTGTAGTAGTTACTACAGAGTCATATTACAAGTGCTACAATGTATTAGTTATACCAATATGTTTTATATTCATTAATTTTAGCAGTACAAAATAGCTGAATTTTTCAAGGGCATTAAATGATTAAATATTTGAAATGATAATTTGGAAAACAAGCTTATTTACACACACACTAATTTACTAAAATTTAAGAATTATGGAAGCGAAATTTTTAACGATGTTCAAGGAAGTACTTGAAATTACGGACAGAGAGTTATTGTTGGAAGATAATTTTCGGGATTATGAAGAGTGGAATTCGTTGGTTTTTTTGTCGCTAATAGCAATGATTGATGAAGAATTTGACGTAATAATTGAAGGACGTGACTTTAAACAGTTGAAAACTAATGCTGAAATTATTGAAACAATAAAAAAACTTCAATCTTAAAATAAAAAATCCCATGAACAATCCTTTTTCCATAGCAAGCAAACGAATATTAATAACTGGCGCATCGTCGGGTATTGGTCGCTCTATGGCAATTGCTTGTTCAGAAATGGGAGCAGAGGTTTACTTTACAGGACGCAATGCAGCGGCATTGACCCAAACACTTGAAATGATGAATGGCGAAGGCCACAAAATGTTGGTGTCGGATATTACAAACTTACAGGATATTGAAAAACTAGTTTCCGAATTGCCAATACTTGATGGAATTGTAAGTAATGCAGGCATTAATCGCCGCATGATTACGCAATATATTAAGGAAATGGACATGGATATGATACTAAATACCAATTTAAAAGCTCCTATAATGCTTGCAAAAGCCTTGTTAAAAGCAAAAAAAATAAATTTTGGTGCATCAATAGTATTCGTTTCTTCCATAGCTGCTTTTCATTCAAGTATTGGCGATGGTGTATATAGTGCTTCAAAGGGTGGTTTGGCGTCGTTTTCGAAAGTGTTGGCATTGGAACTGGCATCTAAAAAAATTCGTGTTAATACTATACAACCAGGAATGGTTCACACAGGTTTAACCGAAGTAGGCCCTTTGAGCGACGAAGATTATAAAAAAGACGAACAACGTTACCCGTTAGGACGCTACGGAAATCCAGAAGAAATTGCCTATAGTGCAATTTATTTATTGTCAGATGCTTCGGCATGGATTACAGGAACGGATTTAGTGATTGATGGTGGAATTTCATTAATTTAGTGAATTATGGCACTTATTACATTTAATAATATAGGAATTAGCGCATTAAGTGGTGCAGTGCCCAGTAATGTGATTAAAAATTACGAATATACAGAGTTTTTTACTTCGGAGGAAGTAAAGGATGTGGTTGATAAAATTGGGATTGTGGAACGTAGATTTGCTAATGCTGATACTTGTGCATCGGATTTGTGTTTTGCAGCTGCCGAAAAACTAATTGCCGATAACAATATTAATCGTTCTGAAATTGATTTATTGGTTTTTATTTCGCAAACTCCCGATTATCGGATGCCGGCTACTTCAATTATTCTTCAGGAACGCTTGAAACTTGCATCAACAACCATGGCTTTTGATATTAATTTGGGTTGTTCGGCATTTATTTATGGTTTAAGTGTGGTTTATGGATTGATGCAGACTGGTTGTATTCGCAAAGCCTTGATACTTGATGGTGAAACTCGTTCGAAGGTATATTCAAAAAAAGATCGTCGCACTGCTTTTATTTTTGGCGATGCTGGCGTAGCTGCTTTGATTGAATGCAATGAAAAATTTGGTAAAAGCTGTTTCTCATTCAATTCAGATGGATCTCGCGAGGATTTGATAAAAATTAATGCCGGTGGATATCGTAATCCATCGAGTGCCGAAACAGTAGTTGAGAAAGTGGTGGATGAATTTGGTAATATACGCTCCGACGAACAAGGTTATATGAATGGTGGCGACGTTTTTAATTTTGTAATTCGCGAGATACCAAAAGATTACAACCTTATTTTTAATTATGCTGGTGTTGAAAAGGATGCTGTTGATTATTTCGTTTTTCATCAAGCCAATAGCTTTATTAATGGTTATTTGGCAAAAAAATTAAAATTAGATATCGACAAATTGCCGTCGACTTTAGAAAAATATGGAAACACTTCATCGGTTTCGGTTCCTTTGACAATTGTGAGCGAATTAAAAAACAAGTTGGATTCGCAAAAAACATTGTTCCTCAGTGCGTTTGGTGTAGGTATGACATGGGCATCAGCTATTTTAAATGTTAGCGATTGCCACATTAGTGAGATGATTGAAGTTTAAGAATTTTTTAATTTACTAAAAAATTAGGGTTATGAAACGAGACAAAATTTGGTTATCCTTAGCTCAAATGAGCGGATACGAAATGCAATTTATCCAAAGTGCTTTTGACACAAACTGGATAGCTCCACTGGGACCCAATGTTACAGATTTTGAAAGGCGTTTGAAAAATTTTGTAGCACCTGAAGAAGACAACTGTAAAAGCATAGTTGCACTCAATACTGGTACTGCTGCATTGCATTTGGCATTGTTGCAATTAGGTGTTGGTGCTGGCGACGAAGTGCTTTGCCAGACATTTACATTTGCGGCAACAGCCAATGTAATAACTTATTTGGGCGCAAAACCCGTATTTGTTGATAGCGAAAATGTAACCTGGAATATGTGCCCTGTTATGCTCGAAGAAGCTATTTGCTCGCGATTGGCTATCACTGGTGAATTGCCAAAGGCTATTCTTTTTGTAGATCTTTATGGTATGCCTGCTCAAATCGACAAAATAATGGAAGTAGCTAATCGTTACAGTATACCAGTTGTCGAAGATGCTTGCGAAGCGCTAGGTTCTACTTATAAAAACCAAAAATGTGGAACATTTGGCAATTTTGGCTCTTTATCATTCAATGGTAATAAAATAATTACTACTTCGGGTGGTGGTGCTCTAATTTGCCCTTGCGAAACTACAGCTAAGAAAACCCTGTTCCTGGCAACTCAAGCCCGCGAAAATGAAGTGTATTATCAACATAACGAAGTGGGTTATAACTACCGCATGAGTAATGTAAGCGCAGGTATTGGTTGTGGACAAATGATGGCTTTAGATTCGTTTGTTGAAGCTCGCCGACGCAATCATAAATTGTACTCAAAACTATTGAGTGGAGTACAAGGAATTACAGTTCAAGAAAATCCAAACGATGATTTTGAATCGAACTTTTGGTTAACATGTATATTAATTGACGAACATAAATTTGGAAAAAATGCCGATGAAATAAGAATACTTTTAGAACAAAATAATGTAGAAACTCGCCCATTGTGGAAACCTATGCACATGCAACCTGTATTTGCACATTTACCTTATTATGGTAACAATGTTTCCGAAAATTTATTTAAAAATGGACTTTGTATACCTTCAGGCGTGGGTTTAACCATCGAGGATATTTATTTTATTGTTGATTTAATCTTAACTGATTATCCTCCAGCAAATAAGAATAAATATGCACGTATTAAAAACAGAGATTTGCGCTATCGTCCAAATTCAGTGGAAAAAGTATCGAGCATTTTGTTTAATATAAGCAATGAAGAACTTTAATAAATAAATTGTAACAAGCATTTGTTTTTTACACATAAAAATTAATTAAATGGCAGCTAATCAAATAAATACTGAAGAAATTAACGAACTGAACGACAAATATCCTTATAGCAATTATAAAAAGCCACAACAGGATTTAAATAGTTTTTTTAGTCGATTTTTCAGAATAGTACTTATACATAAATGGATTTTTTTGAGCGTATTTGTAGCAATACTACTATTGGTGTTGCTTTACGCTCTGAAACAACCTAAAGTGTATCAATCTAACTATGAAGTATTTTACAACGAAACCATGCGCGAATACATGAGTTTGGATGATGCACCGGTAGTAAAATCGGATTTCGATAAAAACTATTGGCTTAGTGCTATGAAATCGGACGAAGTGCTTAAATCAACGATTAAAAATTCAGGTTTGACCTATTCGGTATCGCATTTAAAATCTATGTTGTTTGTGGGTATTATTGACAAACGCAAAGAAGACCGTATCCCTGTATATTTGGTTCGTATTTCTAGTAAATTTAACGAGCATATACCAATTTTGATTCGTGCTTATGTAAAGTCGCTCAATGAGTTATTGCTTTCGAATCAGGTTTCGAACTCCGAACGCTTAGTTGTTTATCTTGGCGATCAAATCAATCAAAATAATCAGAAATTAAATCAGATTGATATTTCTATCCGTCAAACAGGAGCCTCTAAAGGGACCGAAATTATTGATTTTGCAAAAATTAGTACAACGCTTGATCAATTTAGAGCCGATTTATTGAATGCACGTGTTAATTTGGCTTCTATTATGGCGGCTCGTATACGTACCGAAAATGAATTGAAAAACTTAGATGGCACTATTATTAACGAATCGGCTTTTTCCGAACCGCTTAAAGTGCAGTTAATGAATCTTGAGGTGGATTTAGCTCGTTCGCTTACACGCAACAAGGAGGATCACCCCGAAGTAAAACAAATTCGTCAGAATATTGAGCAAATTAGCACCATGATTCGCGATACCTTACAACAACGTATGGAGGTTCGCAGTTTGATTCAAAATCCATTGAAAGGCCAGTTAATGAGTAAGTTAATGGAATATAAGATTCAAGAAGTATCGGAGGATACCAAAGTTAAATCGCTCGAGAAAATTATTGCTGAACTCGAAGCAAAAACCTTACCTGGGTCTATCAACGAAGAGCAGCAACAAACATTGCGCAATCGTGAAATGGTAAGCATGACTATCAAACAACTGAATGATAAACTCATCGAAACACAATCAACATCGCAAGGCAGTTTAAGCCGATTTGTATTTGTCGACGATCCTAGTTCGGTATTTATTGCTAACAAAGGAATAATGTTTTACATCATTTTTGCATTTTTGCTTGGTTTGGTAATAGCATCACTTATTGTATTTGTGTACGATATGCTTGATGATCGCATTATGCTAATTGACGATTACGACCGCTTTTATGCTTCGCCAATGTTGGGTGTTGTAAAGCATTATTCTGAAAACGAGAATGCTTTGGTTACTGTAAATCCTATTACTGGTGCTAAATACCGCTCTACTAGCGATATGAGTAACCTTATTATTAACCTGCGTCAAATTCAGAAGCTTAAAGAACTAAAAACCTTTGTTATCTCGAGTCCTGATCGGTTGGATGGTAAATCGCTTGTTAGTATGAAAATGGCCGCAGCCATTGCAAATAAAAGTCAGCGTGTATTGTTGGTGGATATGGATTTTTTCTCGCCAAAATTAAGCTCTAAAGTAGAGCCCGAATTCGAAATTGGTTTGAGTAATTATTTAATGTCCGAATGCGATTTACAAACCATTATTAAACCTACCGAAATTGATACTTTGCATTTTGTAAATGCTGGTAATGCCGATGGACATAAGGAATTGTTTTATAATAACAAAATATTAGTTGAGTTTATCGAGTGGTCACGCGCCAATTACGATATTGTAATTTTTGATACGCCAGCTGCTATTTATATTCCTGATATTGTTGATTTCTTTGATTATATCGATGGTATTTTTGTAGTTGTTCGCTTGCGTCGTACCACACGTACTATGCTTAACAAACTATTTAAAGTGCTTACTGCATTTAATACCAAATATATAGCTGCTGTAATCAATGATTTTTATGAAGGTCAAGGTGGCTCTTATGATGATTATAACTATTCATCGCACGATTACTACAAGGACGCAGATAAAAATAAGGGATTGCTAGCAAAAATCAAACGTCCTCGTAAATCAATTTTGTTCATAATTGTTTTCTCGGTAATTGGCTTTATCGCCATAGTTAGTTATTTATATCGGAATTCATTTTTTCCATTTAACAATAAAAAATCGAGTAAAATTGAACTGAAAAGCGATGAAGTTTCAACTATTGATGCCAATAATACAACAAAATTTGAAAGTGAATACTCAGTGCAAACGAACTTGGATAGTGTGATAGTAACAACTGAAAAACGATTTGACGAAATAGCCCTAACTCACTTTGGTAACGAAAAGTTTTGGGTATATATTTATTTGGTTAATAGGAATAAAGGTATAAGTCCATATAATTTAAAGAAAGGTGATGTAGTATATTTACCTTCGGTTGATAATTACGACATGAATGCAGCAGATCCACAATCAGTGGATAAAGCTGCCAAAATTGAGAAGGAAATAATTGCAGGGAATCTTTAGATAGTAAATCAAAAAAACTGTTTGTTCGATGGATGATTCAAATGCAAAAAGAAAACACAAAAAAACCGTTTACGAAAAACGTAAAATGTGGTTTTGGATAATACTAATATTGCTTTTATTACTATCTATTGGTTTGTTTTTTTTTCTTAATCGTAAAACAACCGAAAATAGACTAATACGGGTTGCATCGTGTGGATGTGTTAATAAGAGAGCGGTTTATACCATGCGCGAAGGTTCCGATTTGGCAATGCTAATTCGTATGTCGAAAGGTTTTTCAATTAATGCCGACGCTGCACGTGTTGAAATGGATAAAATAGTGATGAATGATTCGGTGTATCATATTCCTTGTCAAGGGTCATCGAGCAATAAAAAAAGATACGAATTCATTAGCCAGATAAACCAAACTATACGATTATCGTACAAGGATTTAAGCAAGGAAGTTGTAGAGGCAGCTCAACAAAAAGAAATAAAATGTTATAGTATCTTGTATGTCGGAATTCCGGCAGTATATGTGTTGATAAATTATTATCCTGAATTTCATCGTATTAATTTTGTACATATTCCGCAAAGTGCCTTGTTTTTAAATACAGAATACCGATTAATTGATTTGTTTTTTACGCTCGATATTTATCCAACAATGCGTATTTTGGAACATTCGCTGCGACAGAAGATTGATTTTTATTTAATTCAGGACCGTTTTAATTTTATCGATTTAATTGATTTGCTCGGCGGAGTAGATGTAAATTTAGATAAAGCCTACGCCAACGAATATAACTTGACACCTGGTAAAAGTCGTATTGATGGGTATTATGCATGGGAGTATATACGTTTTTTGAATTGGCAAAACCTAAAAATGAATGTGAAAAGCGAAAAGACAAAAGACTTGGTGCGGAAAGATAATTTTGATGTCGATCCAGGAAATATGGAAATGACTTATGAAATGCGAAATCAGCGCCAACGTTATGTGTTAGAAGGTATGAGAAACTCATTTAAAAAATTAAACACCGGAGATCAACTTTATGTAATTGAGAATTTTAAAAATGTTTTCCGAACCGATATGAAAACGGAGTTTTTAACAATGCTTTATAAGGATATCTTAAGTTCACCAAGTTTCTCATACGGAAATATACCAGGTTATTATAGTCGCGAAGGTTCAAAATTATTCTATTATCCCGATTTACCGTCGTTCGAAATGATGCGAAAAAGAGAAATTAGAACCTATCTTGAAAAACGAAAAGAAAGAGATCAAGTCATTTATTAAACAATTATAAACAGATGAAACGAGTATTGAAAATAGGAAGCTTACTTTGTATGTTGCTTTTTCTGACAAGCAATTTAAGAGCACAAAGTGTTGATAACAATTATGTTATTAAAAAAGGCGATGTTGTTTCGATTGCGGTAATGGGTCATCCTGAGTTTAGTTTGGAACGCATAATTGTTTTGCCCGATGGTTATGTACAATTCCCAGGTCTTGGAAGTATTCAAGCTTCGGGCATGACGGTTAAGAGTTTTACAAAGTTGGTTTCCGACAATGTAGGTAAATATGTGCTTAACCCAATTGTAACCGTTTTTATCAGCGAGTTACCTAGTCAAATAGTGAATGTAATTGGTTTTGTTAATAAACCTGGGCAAGTACCTGTATTCGAAAAAATTAGTATTATGGATGCTATAAGCCGTGCTGGTGGCATTAAGTTTATAAAAAAATGTAAGAAAATTATTATAATCCGTGCTGATCAAAGTTATGAAGAAGTTCTGGTGAAAGACATATATTCGGATGATGTCACCAAACGTAAATTTAAGTTGTTGGATATTGGCGATACAGTGTATGTGGTTGAACCTAACGAGCTTAATTGGTCCAAATTATCGTTTTTTACAAGCTTAGGATATATTATATTGAGTGTTGTAAGAATGTTTTAGAATATTTATTTTAAAATTATTTATCAAATAAAATTAACCCTTTAAAATTATAAAAATGAAAACAATGCGTAATTTTATTAGCAGAAAAGAGCTTTTGAGAACCACGCTCGTAGTTGCTCTTTTATTGGTTTCTGTAGTTATTTTTGCTCAAGATGGTGCTCCTACTGGTGGAACTCATCCAGGTTTTGACCCTGAACCGGGAGGTATGTCGGTACCTATCGATGGTGGTATTTTAATGGCTATACTTGCTGGAGGTAGCTTAGTAACTATGCTTTTCAAGAAAAAGAAAAAAGAAGAATAATCAATGTTTATTCGTTTCTTAAATCGGATATAAATTGAGTACGAATACTTTTTGTGGTACCAATATGTATCCATATAAAACCATTGATTATAAACAGTATAACAATGGTTAAAAGCAGAGTTAATGGTACATCGGCGTTGTTTGAAAAGAAATGCAGTAAATTAGCAATAAGTGACGAAATAATGCCAATGGTAATGCCACTAAAAAGGATTCCAATAAATTCGTATGTAACAATTCTACGGATATTTTGCTTTGAAATACCCATGGCTTGCATCATGGCGTACTGTCTGTTTCGCGATTGAATACTTCTGAAAATTAAAATGGCCATCCCTAATGTGCCAATAAGCAATGCAATTCCTCCTAAAGCCAAAAAAATGTCAAGGTAGGTGTTTGTAACCGTATTAAACATGGCTAGTCGTTCGGGAGCTGCTTGAATATTGGCTCCATATTTTTTCAAAGAACCTTCCAAATTCTCATGGAATAATTCTGAATGATTGCTATTTACATCAGCCAATATTACTTTGCTACCGCTTATTGTCGGAAAGTGTTTTTCGAAATTTTGTTTCGAAACAAGCATATTCCCCTGAAAAACAGAACTTTCCAGCGCGCCAACTAAAACCAAATAGATGCTGTCGCCAGATTCGTTGGTATATAAAATGCTGTCGCCCAGAGTTTTTCCCATACCCCAGATTATAACGGTTTGGTCTGCTACAGCCGGAATGCAATTATTCGCCAGGGATTGATTAAGCATTTCCCAAGTCGGGTTCTCGGTATTTGAATCAACAAAAAAGAAAGCATTACGTTTTCTAAAATCTTCTGGATTTACCCCCAGAATAGAAGGCTGAATAATTCGGTTCAGGTTCAAACAACTGGCATCATCGGCAGCATATTTTAGCAATTGAACAAATTCTAAATTTGTATATTCGCCTTCAATACCCATTTTAATTTTTCCTTCGGTGGTCGATAAATCGGCACGTACAGGCAGGTTTGTTTCGATAAAATATGCAAAACCACCGGTGCCTGAACTGTTATTTGATGCATTCCTACTAAAATCAACTCGGTTTGCTCCTGTAGAGATTACGATAAAAATTCCAATAGCCAAAATGCAGATAATGACCAGGTTACGTTTTAAATCAAAAGTAAGATTACGAAGTGCGAGGTTAAGAGCAGAGACGGTTGCCAATTGTGATGCTCTTATTTTTAGAAGGAAATATGCTAACCAGGATGTAGACGAAACAAGTACTAAAAAACCGATCAACATAAAAATAGAACTGTTTTGATACAGTTTGCTTTGAAAGCTGAAAACCAGTAACCCGATTATCAGAATACCTGACAATGTTCCAATCCACCAACTTGCTTTTTTATTTTTTGTCGAATGTTTTAGCTCGTGATTCTGAATATTTCTGTTTAATTCGTTTATCTGCTTTTTGAAGAAATTAGAAGTTAGTTGATAGATAACAAAACCTGCTATTAAACAGTTACTTATAAATCCTATAGCTAAACTTGAAGGGCTAATGAATAGTTGAACAGAATTGGTGCGCACAATATCATTCCAGATTGAATTCAGAAAAATCAACACCAATTGACTTAACAAAATGCCAACAAAAACGCCGATAAAACTACTCAGAACAGCATTCAACATTCCTTCACCAAAAAATATGCGATAAACCATATTTGGCAAAATACCTAGCGAACGATAAATGCCATATTCTTTTTGTCGCTGAACTAATAACATCGAAAATAGCAAACCACTTAGCATAAACGATGCTATAATAAGAAAAAAGCTAAGGCCTAAAAATAATTGAGCAAAATCAACAGCGTTATTTGCCGACCAACCAGCATTTTTCTTAATATCGATAACTTGAAAACCCAAATTTGAAGGCTCTAGATTAGCTAGAATTGTGTTTTTTAACTTTAAAGTATCCGTTTGATTGTCAAAGCGAACGGCTGTGGAATTTCCAAAATTCATTCCCCATAGTTTCACCGCTTTACTGTACGATATAAAAGCTTTAGGTGTTCCTCGATAATTCTTCCACCACGCTTCATCCTTATCGCGTATTTTGGAATAATCAATTGGTATTCCCGCTTCCCAATCGCTACATTTATCAACGCCTGATAAACCTTCGAAGGCTGGCATAAGTAAACTGTCGGCAGCAAAACCTTTGATATCAACAATTTCCTTTACAATAAATGGACTGGTTTGTTCATTTAATTTCCGAAACGATTCCAAGGTAAAATACTTTAATTTTATAGTGTCATTTACCTCAGCTCCCAAATCCTCTGCTAGCCATGTATTTATTATTATTTCATTATCATTTAGTTGCTGGTTGTTGTAGTGCGAAAGTGCCGATACGAACGAATATGGAGTTACTCGATTATTGGCTTGTATAAAGTTAATGAGGTAAGTGAATTGTGGCTCTGGCTTTAAGTTGTGTTTTTGCAAAACACTCAAAATAGTATCTTCAATAAATATTTTATCCGATATTAATTCAATTTTATTCTGACTTACTATACTTCTCAATTTCAGGTTAATAACATCTAAAGTCCACTGTTTTTTCAACGCCTTATTTATCTCTACTTCCGATTTATTATTTTCAGAAATTAACATCAGATTTGCAAAATTTCCCTTAAAACTTAAATTTGATAATTTTTGCAACGAAAAAAATATGCTATATGGTGTAATTTGACTCGATTGAATATTAAACTCCCCAAATAAATGCTTGTCGGCAATGGATTTTACGGTCATGCGAAGCGCACTGCTATTATTGTCGGTAGGTACAAAAGGAGCATTTTCGGTTACAAAGCTTACTTTCTCTACACGAATAAAGACTTCATCCCCAACTTTTAGGTTTAGCTTGTCTGCTAGTTTTTCATTTATAATTACTTCATTTTCATTAAGTTCAGGCATAGTGCAGTTGCCGGTTTTCCAAAACAAGCTATCTATACCACATATCTGAACATTAGGTACTTGTGCCTCAGTATTGTCCGATGAGGCCATTCCACGAAGTAATAAAACCGGTGCAATGCTTGTTTTTAATTCAGTTGATAAAGTGTACGAAAACGAAGCAGGGAAGAATCGCTCTTGAGTAAAAATAACTTGTTGGGTGTTCCCTAAACGCCTTTCGACAATGGAGTTAAGGCTTAACTTTACCGAATCGCCAATTATAAGCGCCGATGTTAAAATGGCGGTGCTCAAAACCAACCCCAAAAAAAGCAACAAATGCTCCTTTTTATAGTATTTTAAATTACGAATAACAAGCTGAAAGAAGTTCATTTTTATTTGGTTGGAGTAGGTGTCCATTTAATATTTACACCAGAAATATTTGATTTTGCTGTTGGAGTCTGATTATCGGCTGTTGTAGCTTTAGTAAATGCAAAGGTAGCATATTTCCATTTGATTGTTGTGTTTATCAGCAAAGTTACAAATTTTTTAATTCATAATTTATATTAAAAATTAGTGTTTTTGGGTAACAATATGTTGACATGTAAACTAAATGTGTAACTTTGCGCTCAATATGTTTACTTTATTATGACAAAAAAAGAAAAAATAGAACAAACAGCTCGAGATCTTTTCTGGAAACATGGTTTCAAAAAAGTGAGTATCGACGAAATTTGCAAAAAGGCCGGTGTAAGTCGAAAAACCTTTTATACTTATTTCGATAATAAAAGTGCATTGGTAATTCAAATTATGAAAATAATTACCGATACAATATTTGCTGATTCACAGGCTGTTATTGAAAAAGAAAGTACGTTTGCTGAAAAAATTGAGGAACTTCTAAAAATTAAATATTTAGCTAACAAAAATTTTTCTATCGAATTTGTATCCGATTTTTTTCACCCTGATTCAACCGAAATTTTTGAGTTTTTTCAAGAACTAACTCTTAAATCGCTAGCATTTACGCGCAGTTTCTACGAACAAGCACAGCTTAAGGGCGAAATGAATGCAAATCTGAATTTGGATTTTGTAATGTGGCTGATGCAGAAACAATTAGAATTAATATCGACCAATGAGGCCATTCAAATGTTTCCAGATGCCGAAACTATGACTAAACAAATGGCGCAACTTATGATTTATGGTGTAATGCCAATTAGATAGAGCCAAGATGTTAGAATAAAAGATATGAGACTAATATTTGTAATTTTTATTTTGTTGATATTGAGTGATTTGAATGCACAAAGCGATTCGGCTAAAGTGCATTTTAACGGTCAACTTGTAGGTTGGACTACGGCTCAATTCGAAAATCCTTTTATGTTGCAACCTGGTGGCAGGTTTGTGCCAACGCTTACGGGTAAGTTTGAATTAAAATCAAGTTCATATTTCGATTTTGAAGCTTCGCTCAATATGAATGGAAATATTACAATCGAAGACATGAGCAAATCAACACTCACAGGCGATATAAAACCGTATAGAGTGTGGGCTAGGTATGCAACTGATAAAATGGAAATTCGTGCTGGTTTGCAAAAAATAAATTTCGGTCAAGCCAAAATGTTTCGTCCGTTAATGTGGTTCGATGGCATGGATGTGCGTGACCCATTGCAATTAACCGATGGTGTTTATGGAGTTTTAGGAAAGTATTTTTTTGAGAATAATGCAAATTTATGGCTTTGGGGATTAATTGGAAATGAAAATCGAAAAGGCTGGGAGATGTTTGGAACAGAAAAATGGAAACCTGAAGTAGGTGGACGCATTGAATTGCCGGTGCTCAATGGCGAAATGGCAATGACTACGCATTACCGCAAAGTTCATGCAATAAATATGCTTTCGAGTGCTTGGAACGATTATCGTTTGCTTGCCGAAAACCGAATTGGTTTGGATGGAAAATGGGATTTGGGTGTTGGTCTGTGGTTCGAAAGTTCAACAACTATAACTGAGAAAAATTGGATAATGGTTCCTCGTTTTCAGGATATGTTGAATGTGGGTGTTGATTATACATTGCCAGTTGGAAATGGCTTGGGAGTTACATTTGAATATTTGCGATACCATGCCGGAGATAATTTTTTTACAAAAGGAAATACGGCTAATTTAATTGGTTCCATGTTTTCGTACCCTGTTACAATGATGGATAATTTATCGGCTATGTTTTTTTATATTCCAAATCAAAGCGCACTTTATAATTACGTGACTTGGAATCGCAATTACGATAAATGGAGTATATATGCTATTGGTTACTGGAATCCTGTAAATACTCAAATGCTTTTATTTCAGACTGGTAGTACTAATTTATTTGCCGGAAAAGGGGTGCAGGTAATGGTGAGTTATAATTTTTGACCTCTCCCCAGCCCTCTCCAAAGGGAGAGGGAGTATGCAATAAATAAAATTTTAAGTTCAATAAAATAACTTTTTAAAAGAATTTCTATGAATAACAAAGATTTATACAACCAGAGCTCCCCCTCCCTTGGAGGGGTTAGGGGAGGTACAATTGTTGAAGTAAAAAACTTAGTGAAGAAATTTCCTGTAGGTACAGGATTTTTTACAGCTCTCAATGGTGTTGATTTAACATTTACCGAAGGTGAATTTACTGGTTTAGTAGGACCTAGTGGCTCAGGTAAAACTACACTGCTGAATATTATTGGTTCACTGGACACGCCGAGTGAAGGAGAAGTTATTGTTTTGAGTAAATCTGTTGGTACTTTATCAGCTAAGCAGGCCGCACAATTACGCAAAGAAGAACTCGGTTTTATTTTTCAAAACTATAATTTATTGCCTGTATATACGGTGTACGAAAATGTGGAATTTCCGCTTTTGTTGCTCAATATGAGCTCCGATGAACGCAAAAAAAGGGTGTTGGAAACTTTAGAATGGGTTGGATTAAGCGATAAAGTCAATTCACGTCCGGCTCAACTTTCGGGCGGCGAATGCCAGCGTGTAGCCATAGCTCGTGCCATGGTAAAACGTCCAGTTCTAGTGCTTGCCGACGAGCCAACTGCGAATCTTGATTCGGTAAACTCTCATAACATTCTGAAAACCATGCTTAAATTAAACGAGGAGCTTAAGACCAGTTTTATTTTTGCCACACACGACGAAAAAGTAATTGGATATTTAAAACGAATAATACGCTTGCAAGATGGGAAAGTGGTGGAAGACAGCTTTTAAAAGCCTTATTGGTAATGGGTTGAAAACCTGGCTCAATGTATTTGTACTTTCCATTTCGTTCGTCCTTATTATTGCTATGCAAGGATTAATGAAAAATTGGAGTGAACAAGCAGTGGTTGATACCGTGAAATGGGAAATTGCTGATGGGCAGTATTGGCAATCGAAATACGATCCTTTTGATGTGTATTCGCTCGATTCGAGTACAGTTAAAGTGCCTGTTGAGTTAAAAGCCGATATTGATGCACATTTAATTGAACCACAGTTAATTACACAAGCTTCAATCTATCCTGATGGACGAATGAAAGGAGTGCTTCTGCGTGGAATACAGCCAACGCAACAATTGCTTAATTTGCCAACTAAAGTATTGCAACAGCAAGATAATGAGTTTATTCCAGTTGTAATTGGAACGACAATGGCTAAGCAAAACAAACTCAAGTTAAACGATATTATAACATTGCGTTGGCGCGATAAAAATGGCTCGTTCGAAGCTGCTGATATTCAAATTGCAGGTATTTTTAAAACTTCGGTTCCAACTGTAGATAATGGAATAATTTGGATTTCGTTGGATAAGTTGCAGAAAATGACTTTGAATGAAGATTGTGCCAATATTATGCTCAAGTCGCCCAAATTTGCGGATAAAAAAATGGATGCTTGGGATTTTAAATCAGTTACAAAATTAACCGAAGCTACAACCAAATTGGTGAAGTCAAAAGCAGCTGGTCAAAGTGTTTTTTATATTATTTTTCTGCTTTTGGCTATGCTAGCCATTTTCGATACACAAACTCTTTCAATTTTTCGCCGTCAACGCGAGATTGGAACAATGGTGGCGTTGGGAATGACTCCCGGTCAGGTTGTTGCGCAATTTACATTAGAAGGTACGCTGAATTCAGTTCTTGCCTTTGCTGTTGGTGCGATGTGGGGAACGCCACTTATCTGGTATTTGACTACAAAAGGAATATCTATTGATATGAATGCTAGTGAATTGGGTGTAGCAATGGCCGATAAATTGTATGCTAGCGTTACTCCACAACTTGTGTTTGGAACCATGATTTTTATAATTGTAGTTACCGCAATAGTAAGTTATATACCTGCTCGCAAAATATCGAAAATGAATCCAACAGAAGCTATTAGAGGGAAAGTTAGGTAATTCAAAAAGTTTGTAAGGGTTTATAAAGTTCGTAAAGTTTAAAGGTTTTTAAAGATTGTAAGGTTCATTTTCTAAAATAATTTATTTTCAAATGATACATTTTTTATTAAAAGGTCTTTTGCGCGATAAAAGCAGAAGTTTACTACCCATAATTGTAGTAAGCATTGGAGTTACGATTACTGTTTTTCTGCAAGCATATCTAAATGGAATATTTACCGATAGTATTGAAGCAACAGCAAAATTTTCGTCGGGTCACGTTAAAGTGATGACAATGGCTTACAAAGATAATTTGTCGCAACTACCGAATGATTATGCGCTTACTGAAGCCGATGTTGCTCTTCAAAGTTTAAAAAACGATTATCCGAATATGAATTGGGCTGAACGTATTCAGTTTGGTGGGTTGCTCGATGTGCCCGACTCACTGGGCCGTACGCGTATTCAGGGGAATGTTATGGGTATGGCTATACATTTACTTGATAGCCAGGATGAAATAAATCGGATGGATTTAAAATCAAAGTTACTGCAAGGTAGGTTTCCTAAGAATAAGAGCGAGGTCATGATTACCAATGAGTTGTTTGTGAAATTGAAGCTCAGATTAAATGATAAAGTCACACTCATGTCAAATACTATGTATGGCGATATGGCCATGTATAATTTTATAGTTTGTGGCACGCTTCATTTTGGTACCGAAGCTCTCGATAGGGGATTTATTGTTGCCGACATTGCCGATGTCCGAGTTGCTTTGGATATGGAAAATGCTACAGGTGAGGTTCTTGGGTTTTTTAATAATTCCTTGTACGACAATCAAAAAGCAAAGCAAATTTCAAAGGAATTCAATTCGAAGAATTCGAAAGTAAGCGATAAATTCTCATTAACTATGTTACCTATGAGCGAAGTAGGTGGAATGGATTTTTTAATTGATTATGCCGAGAATGTTCAATTTATAATCATTATGATTTTTGTTTTTACTATGTCCATTGTACTCTGGAATGCTGGTTTAGTGGGCGGATTGAGGCGTTATGGCGAATTTGGATTGCGATTGGCAATAGGCGAGAATAAAAATGAGATTTATACAAAAATGGTAATCGAATCATTACTTATTGGTTTAATTGGGTCGATAATTGGCACTGCTATAGGTTTGTTTTTTAGTTATTTAATGCAAGTGTATGGCATAGATACCAGCGATATGATGCAAAATTCAACCATGATGACTCCTACTGTGTTTCGTTCGCAAATAAATACGACTACTTATTTCATTGGGTTTATTCCGGGGGTTATTTCAACTGTGATTGGTGCTCTGTTAGCCGGTATTGGAATTTATAAACGACAAACGGCTTCGTTGTTTAAAGAACTGGAGAATTAAAAAGAATTTACTATTTATTCAATTACCATTTACTATTTATGAAAACATTAAAGGTTCAACTGATTATTCAATTTGTGTTAATTATTTCATTATCAGCTCAAAATTTTCCATCAGGAAAATCGATACTCGACAAAGTGGACGATAATATGTCGTCGATGAATCGGATTATCACTTCGAAAATGGAGATTGAAAGTGCTCGGGGCACACGAACTATGCAATCGAAAACTTGGGGTGAAGGTGATAAAAAGTCATTTACCGAATACTTGGCACCTGCACGCGAAAAGGGAACTAAAATGCTCAAGCTCGAAAACCAACTTTGGATTTTCTCACCCACAACCGACCGTGTAATTCAAATATCGGGTCATGCGTTGCGTCAATCGGTTATGGGTAGCGATTTGTCGTACGAAGATATGATGAGCGATTCGCCACTTTTGGAGCGTTACAAAGCCGAAGTAACAGGCGAAGAGAATGTTGAAGGTCGAAAATGTTGGGTAGTAAGCCTCACTGCCATAAAGCCCGAAGTAAACTATTTTACTCAAAAAATGTGGATTGATCAGGAACGATTTGTGCCATTAAAAGCCGATTACTTCTCGAAAAATGCAAAGCTATTAAAACGAATTTCATTTTCGGACGTTGCAAAAATTCAAAACCGTTGGTTCCCTAAAGTAATGATTTACAAAGATATGCTTAAAGAAGGAAAAGGAACCAAAATGATAATTGAAAGCATTCAGTTTGATGCTCCAATACCAGCAAGTATATTTAATAAAGGGAATTTGAAGTAATTTTTGATGTTTGCTGCAAATAATGTACTTTGCTCTTAGCTCAACGCTCGATTTATATGCTGCATTGTGCAGAGGTAATGACATGTTATATTATACAAACATGATTTGGATTGGGCTTTAGCCCATTCATCAAGAGATAGACAGAATTTGGGCTTTAGCCAAAATACTATAGATAATAATTTGGCTAAAGCCTATTCATGAAATTGATTTTTTATTCCATCCTCCAGCTAAAGCAGGAGGCAATTCAAAATGCTTTTACAGAAGAATGAGACAACATACCGATGTAACGGTGAGCTTTGCTTTTTGCAGGACGTAGGCAGAGGCAACGCCCAGCCCAACGCTCGATTTTAGACTACTAAGAGCGATGGTCAAGTTATTTGTTTTAAATTTGATTCTTGATTAGATTAATGATAATCTCTGTTATTTCATCTTTTCTTTGTTTGCCTAAAAAACATAATTTTTGAGGATGATATGTTCTTATTGCAATGTCTATATTTAAATCATCAAATTTCATTATGCAAAGTTCATTAGTTGTAAACCCTTCAACCGGAATGACTGAAAATTTTCCTACTACTTTCTCAATATATTCATCATATTTAGGTCCCGATAAAAATAACAAAACATTGGGTTTTAAAATTGCAATTTCATTAGGTATAATATTAAAACATTCCATTGTGTAATTTATTAAACCTTGCTGTGGGGTTCCTACGGCTGATTTTCCTATTTTCAATACATTGTTCCAAATATAGCCAATTTTCTTGTCTGAAAGTTTTCTTTTTATGAGACTGATAAAATTGAAAAAATGTTTACCATATTTTACAGAACCGTTTTTAATGTAAAACTCATCATAAAAACTAATAACTGAGTCAATATCAATACCATCCTCAAATAATCCATACCAATTATTGGTTTCTTTACCAAAAATCATAACTCTTAAGTCTGTATTTTCATATTCTTCATCTGTTTTTATTAACATGGGGTGAGTTGCCATATTTTCAGTTTCATTGAGTCCATCTTCTTCACATTCTTCTTGCCAATCATCAAGTTTTTTGCTTATTTCTTCCCATTTGGAAGCATACAAATCTTTTAATTCTTTGTTCATATTATCTGTTTTCATAAATTATCTATCTGCTCGTTCACTAATTTTTTTGAAGTTTTTATCATATGTTGTAATCCATCCTTTTTTTGAGAAATTTAGATTCGAGCCTACTACATTTCTATAATCGCCCATTATACTTTCTCGTATTTCAGCATTTTTTTTAATTTCTCATCATATACAAATAACCAGTCATTTTTTCTAAAAAGCAGTAAATCAGAGCTGAATCCTAATAATACCCCAATTAACCCTTCTCTAATCTCTGCAATTTTTTTGTTGCTTGAGTCAAGTGTTATGTACCAACCATTTTTTAATATTACATCTGAAATTGCCATAATAATTTATTTTTATTTAATATGCTTACTCTTTATAGTTTTCAGCTTCCCTATTTGTTTTTGATTATATTTAATTGATTATATGTTATTTAAAAAGCCAACTAACCACATAATACTAAATTCAGTGTCCTTCGCAACGATTGTCTAGAATAAAAGCTCACTGCAAAGCGGCATGTGCCACCTGCAATTAATATCATTTTTTAAAATGCAAGGTAGGTGGCACATACCGATTTATCGGTGAGCCTTTCTTTTTGCAGGACGTAGGCAGAGCAAACGCCCAGCCCAACGCGCGATTTAGGCTACGGCCAACGATGGCTACGAAGAGCGAGGGGCTAGGCGTTTTAATTATGTTAATGTTGTCGTAATAATTATTCACTTGTTTTCAATTAAGAATATCTATGCAACATTTTTTTAATTTCTTTCCACTACCACAAAAACAAAAGTCATTTCTGCCAATATTCGATAAAAATGTCGGGAACTCTTTTTCGTATTTTTTCATCAATGGTAAATAGTAATCTGAATCAAAATTCTGTGCAAAATCATTATCTAAATAAATCAAGTCAGAATCTTTCATTTTTTGTAAATCATTTTTCATGTATTTTGCAAAAAACGATAATTCAGTATCAGCGATATAATATTTTGAAAATTGTACTCTCTTCTTTATATAATCAAAAAGCATGTCAAAACCAGACACATATTCTAATATAACTTCTAAATCAAAAATATTTATTGCAACTGGCATTTCATCATTCCCATCAAAACAAAACATCCTTGTATGTGTCGTAATTGCAGGATAGCTGTCTAAAAGAATGCAAACACTATAAATTTCTGTAATTTTAGAGCAATCAATTTCCAATCCACTTTTCTTTGAGATTAATTTACATGAATTTGAAATAATTAATGGAATTGGGGTTTTAGCTTGTTCGTTTGCATCTAAAACTGCTAATTTAAAATCGTTATGAAAACTTTCAATGTTGCCATTCTTTGAAAGTTGTGTAAGTCTTTTTGATTTCACTTGAAATATCAGCATTTTATTATCACTGACAACACTAACATCTAGATCAGTAACTGTTTGAGTTTTCACAACATTCACATTAACATCTATAAATATATTCTCTTTACTTATTTTTCTTTCTAATAGTGATTTGACAATCTTTTCTGCGCTGTCACCTCTGTTTTTTAAAGCAATGCTTTTATATTTTTCATCTTTATTCATCCAAAAGAAAGGTCCGTCATAAATGGATTCTGACAATAAATATGGAAATGGAATTATATATTTTAAATCTGTCTTAATGACTGGCCGAAATTTAAAGTGATTTAAATCTCCAATATCATTAAAATTTTCATTCAAAGTTTCGTTCAACTCAAATGACAATGTGTCTAAAATAGTAGTGAAAACTGGATTCTTTTTGAATACAAAATTATCTCTACTTAAGCTAAAAAGTTCAATAATGTCTAGCTCCTTTTTTTTGAAATTCAGTTTGAAATTCAGTACAGATTTAATGTAAGTGTATAGTCGTTGAAGATCTTTTGTCGTGAACTTCATGTTTTTATGAAACCAATCGTTGTCTAATTCATACTTGGGAGTCACAAAATTTATTAATTGATAATCATATGCACCTGTACCAGCATAAAATATAGTTTCTTTTATTGCTCCTGGATTTTTTCTTAATTGTTCGTGATAATCATTTAAAGTTGTAATTGAATTGTAGTCTTTGTAAAAAGTTAAATGTAGATTATTCATAAGTTCATGAATAGCTTCTGATATTTTTTCTTTGTCGGTACAAAATCCAATTTCTTTATTTTTATTCTTTGCCCATAACCCAAATAAAAATATGATTTCATTTTCATTTAACCTACTTTTAATATCTCTTGTGGCTAGCTCATCAGCATAACAATTCAAATTTTTATCGCACAAAATTAATAGTACTTCAAGAGAATTATTATATGAAGTAAGTTCATTCAATTTTTGATAAATTTCTGTGCGATCTTGCATTTTTTGTTGGATAATGTTCTATTGCGCATACCTGCCGTATTTGTGAATATGTGCTGTTGTGTTTTTTTTGCACCGCAAATATAAACATTATTTTCAGCAACTTAACCTGTTTGGATTGAAAGATTTAGTGTTTCAGCCGTTTTATATCTTCCTCAATTTCGCGTAGGTTTAGTTCTTTTTCTAGCAAATATTGTTGCTGTTGGTATTTTTCGTATTCGTTGGTGGATTTTTGCAAAGCCAGTTTGTGAGTTATTTTTCCTGCGTGGTTTAAAAGTTCACGTCCGTTGAGTTGTAGTAAGTTGTCGAGTCGGGCATATACATCGGAGTTTATTGATAACCAACTGAGATGATTACATCCAAATTGTAGTAATTTGTATCGTAGTTTTTACCATCTGTGGCAGTTGTTCGGAAATTCCGAACAACTGAATTTTCATTCAACTCTCCTTCTTCAAACACATTTTTAATATGCTCACTGATAGTTGCTTTTGATTTTTGAAACAGTTCGCACAACTGATTTTGTGTTAACCAAACAGTTTCTTCGTTCAGCCGAACATCAATTTTGATGCTTCCTTGTTGGTTTTGATAGATTAAAATTTCTCCTTTTTGTTCTTGCATTCTTGAGCTGGATTATGTTTTTTGCCCCGCAAATATAAACTTTATTTTTAACTTTTTAATGATATTGATAATAATAATTTAATATGTGTCTGAGTCATTTCATTATGTCTGCGAGTCATATTAATATGTGTCCGAGTCACTTCAGAGTGTCTTGCTGCCAGTTGGAAGTTTGTCCGAGTCACTTCGGAGTGTCTTGCTGACAGTCGGGAGTGTGTCTGAGTCACAATTTAATTTAAATGCTAACATATAGAATGAATATGAGTTAGGATATTTGCTGCAAATAATGTACTTTTGTATCAAATTACTTTTAATCGAATGGAAAACGAGACTATGGTGCTTCGCACAGAGCATCTTTTTAAAAAATACGGAAAACGTACGGTGGTTAACGACGTTTCAATCAATGTGAAACAGGGCGAAATTGTTGGTCTACTCGGGCCTAATGGTGCCGGTAAAACCACTACTTTTTACATGACAACTGGTTTGGTTACGCCCAACGAGGGTAAAATTTTTCTGAATGATGTGGAAATAACCAAATATCCGGTGTATAAACGTGCTCAGAGTGGCATTGGTTATTTGGCTCAGGAAGCTTCTGTTTTCCGTAAAATGACGGTGGAAGATAATATCCGTTCGGTACTCGAAATGACAAAATTCAGCAAGCAGTATCAAAAAGAAAAATTGGAAACGCTGATTGCTGAGTTTAACTTAGAACATGTAAGGCTTAATATTGGCGACCGCCTGTCGGGTGGTGAGCGCCGACGTACCGAAATTGCCCGCTGCCTGGCTATTGAGCCTCGTTTTATTATGCTCGACGAGCCATTTGCTGGTGTTGACCCCATAGCTGTGCAGGATATTCAGGATATAGTTTGGAAACTAAAAGATAAAAATATTGGTATTCTGATTACCGACCATAATGTAGACGAAACACTGACTATTACTGATAGGGCTTATCTGCTTTTCGAAGGTAAAATTCTGTTTCAGGGCACTTCGCAGGAATTGGCTGATAATCCGGTTGTACGCGAAAAATACCTCGGTCGCGACTTTAAACTGAAAGAAAAAAGTAGATTGATATGATGATTACGATTATTAGAGATTATATAAGTTAGTTTGTTATTGATATTTTATTTTGAAATTAGATAAGGCACAAGCGAGTACCATAACTAAATCACGGAAATCATCTATATATGATCTGATTTCTTCTTTGACAATAC
>Ga0247844_1001506_pt1 | contig 42662 bp, 48 predicted proteins | sample LaCtaG_FD_192421 | JGI IMG/M metagenome (GOLD analysis project Ga0247844, IMG submission 192421) | Freshwater microbial communities from meromictic Lake La Cruz, Castile-La Mancha, Spain - LaCruzMarch201714.5m_1 | ecosystem: Environmental > Aquatic > Freshwater > Lake | place: Spain: Castile-La... | reverse complement strand
ATTTCGTTACCTAATAAGCACCAGACTCGATACAAGGCCCTCTTTCAAGGTTACCTCGACAGGACTTGTAATTTAGTGATAAATTATTCACCTGTTAGCAAACGCCAGCTTCGCTTGGCGTACTTTTTTTGAAAATATATTAATTAAATTAATATGTGAATTGATTTTTTTAATGTATTTCATTTCTGACTTAAATTATTGAAATGGTGCACGAAAACTGCTAAAAAGCCCTTTCTTAACTAAGGACAGTGCCATGATCAGTATTTCTAACGTAACAAAAATGATGGGGGGCGAAGCTCTCTTTACAGAAGCCGGTTTTCAAATCAATCCTGGTGAAAAAGTTGGCCTAGTTGGGCCAAACGGTGCCGGTAAGACGACATTTTTTCGGCTGATCATTGGTGAAATTAAACCAGATGAAGGTCAGATAAGTTGTCAGGCACAAACACGCATTGCCTATTTTTCTCAAAACGTTGGTGAGATGAGCGGGCGAACGGCCTTAGAAGAAGTGATGGCGGGAAATGCGCGCGTGAGTGAACTTGGAGCAGAGCTTAAAAAATATGAAGACGCCCTTTGTAATCCCGATCTTGATCCCGGCGAAATGAATAAAATTTTAGAACGCATGGGTGATGCTCAAACAGAATTTGAAAAATTGGGTGGCTATGATTTAGAAAGTAATGCGAAGGAAATTATTAGTGGCCTTGGGATTCTCCCAAAAGATCACACAAAACTTGTGCAAGATTTTAGTGGCGGCTGGAAAATGAGAATTGCGCTAGCAAAAGTTCTTATTGTCATGCCCGACCTTATTATCATGGACGAGCCGACCAACTACCTTGATATGGAAACGATTATCTGGTTAGAAAAATGGCTCATTAATTTTAAGGGCGCTATTTTCATGACGAGTCACGATCGTATTTTTATGAATAAAGTTGTGAAAAAAATTATTGAAGTCTCGCAGAAAAAAGTGACAACTTTCTCTGGAAATTATGATTATTATCTTCAAGAAAAAGCTATTAGAAGAAAGCAAAATGAAGCTTCTTTTCAGAGGCAACAAGATATGCTTAAAAAAGAAGAAGAGTTTATCGCTCGCTTTGCTGCTCGTGCTTCGCATGCGGCTCAGGTTCAGTCGAGAGTTAAAAAAATTGACAAAATTGAGCGTGTAGAACTTGATGTTGACGAACAAGAAATCAAAATACTTTTGCCCGCGATTCCTCGCGGCGGTAATGATGTCGTGATGATAAAAAACCTCGCGAAGGTTTATACGGATTCGGTTGGTAATAAAAACGAAGTTTTTAAAGACATTACTTGCACCATTAATCGTCAAGAGAAAATTGCGGTAGTCGGTGTGAATGGAGCAGGGAAGTCAACTCTTCTTAAAATTATTACGAAAGAAGTGGGGCCGACTGTGGGTGAGGCCACGACTGGCCCTAGTATTCTCACAGGTTATTTTAGTCAACATACTTTGGAAGTGTTGACTGCAGAAAATACGATTTATGAAGAACTTCAACAAAAATTGCCTTCGGCCACAGATGGATTTATTCGAAGTTTACTAGCGGCTTTCCTTTTTAGAGGCGATGAGGTTTTTAAAAAAATCCGTTTTCTTTCGGGAGGAGAAAAGGCCAGAGTTGTTCTGGCGGCCATGCTTTCAAATCATAATAATTTACTTATACTCGATGAGCCGACGAACCATCTTGATATTAAATCACGTGAAGTATTACTTGATGCCCTTAAACGTTATGAAGGGACAATTATGATCGTGAGTCACGATCGTTATTTTCTTCATGAACTTGCTACAAAAGTGTTAGAAATCGATAAGGGCTCCGCTCATCTTTATCCTGGAAATTATAAAGAGTATTTACAGTGGCGGGGGCAGGAATAATTATTAACTTAGTTTGTAATTTCGCCAGTTTTTCGTTTGATAATTTTTCGTTTATTATTTTCAATATTGTTGTTAAGCGTTTTTAAATGTTGGTCGGCCCTTTTTTGGCGTTCGCACTTTGCTTGAATTAGCGCAGATTGTATAATGATTTCTTCATTAAGTTCTTCAAGAGTGCGACTAAGTTTTTCGATTTGAGAAAGCGATTGTGTATAATCTGTTTTTAATTTTAAAATTCTTTCACTTTGATCTTTGGATTGTTTTGCTTTTGCTTGAATGTCACTGCGTAATATTTTTTCCTTTGATTTTATTTTCTCAATTTTTGTTTTGAGTTCAGCTTCCATTTTACTACTTTGTGTTATCTGTTTGTCTTTTTCATTGAGTTGACAAATTAAGGATTCATTTGCAGCTTCTAATTCTTTGAGGCGACTTACTAATTCATTTTCATATTCATTTTTCGATTGAATGACTTTGTTAAGTTCTTTTAGCTTGCTTTCTAGAATATCTGTTTCTTTTTTAGGTAAGACGATGCTTTCTTCAAGCTGATTGATCTTTTGAATAAGTTGTTCTTTTATGATGAGTTGTTTTGTAAAACTTTCTTGAAGAGTGAAAAGTGAAAGGCCCAATTCAGTCAACTTACTGTCGAGTTCAAGACTTGTTTTTTTCTTTTTTTCGATTTCGGTTTTAATGAATTCGTCTTTGTTTTTACGTCCCTCTAATTCGAGCGATTTTGAATTTATATCTTTGCTTCTTTGCAAAATGCGATCTTCAAAATCAACTAGGTCCTTAGTTAGTTTTATTAATGCCTCATCTGTTGATTGTATTTGTTTTATTTGATGATTTTCTTCGTCTTCTATTTTAATGAGTTCATTTCTTTTTAACTTTAGTTTTTGCTCAAGCTTTTCTATCTTTAGTTTTTTGTCTTGGTAGAGGGGAGAGAGCTTTTTAAATTCGTCATTTTTTTCAAGGATTTTATTTTGAAGAGAGAGAAGTTCTGCTTGAAGGTGAGCGAGTGATTTATTTTCTTTTTTTATTTCTTGCCTAAAATCCTGAAACTCAATTTCTTTGTTTAATAATTCGATCTGAACAGATTTTAAATTAATCTCTAGTGTTTCTACTTGATTTTCTTTATCACTTTGCGGGTCAAAATGAGTTTTAGATTTTTCTGACTGATAAAAAGAAGTGCTGGCATTCTTAAAAATTTTTTTAAACATGATTCACATCCTTCATGGGCGCATACTAATGACACTCAATGTAATTATGGGCCTACATGAGGACTAAGCGAAAGAAGGAATTTATTTCATCGAAGGCATGATAGAGGACTATTTTACTAGGTGATCCGAGAAAAGCCGGAACAACTCATTCGAGAAGTTCCAGCTTAACTCGAGGATCAACTAGCCAATAAGCTTAAGTGCTGATTGGCCCTGGGTATTTGCTTGTCCTAATACAGATGTTCCTGCTGCAGTTAAAATGTTGAGTTTTGTACTTCTTGCAGTTTCAGCAGCGTAGTCAGTGTCTCGAATCCGAGAATTTGCTGCTGAGATATTTTCACCTGTAACCTGCAAGTTTTGAATTGTACTTGTAAGTCGGTTTTGTATTGCTCCGAGATCTGCTCTTTGCCCAGAAAGTTTTTCAATAGCAGCATCAATAGATGACAAATTATTTCGGGCACCTTCTTTTGAGCCGACTGTGAGTTCGTTCATGCCCAATGCGCCTAATGTTGAATTTGTCGTAGCTGCGTTGTAACTAATTCGATCACCAAAAGCATCGTTTTTAATGCCAATTTGAAAATCGTATTTATCGCCTTCACCATTAAGAAGTTTTTTCCCGTTAAACTCAGTGACAGAAGAAATACGCTCAATTTCTTGTTTGAGGTTTTGAAATTCCATATCTGTAAATTTTCTTTCTGGATCTCCGACGGTGTCTGATGCTGATTGAATTGACAATTCTCTTAAGCGAATAAGGATGTTTGAAACTTCATTTAGGCCACCTTCCGCAGTTTGTATTAAAGAAATACCATCATTCGCATTTCTTTCTGCTTGATTGTAGCCTCGAATTTGGGCCTTAAATTTTTCACTGATGGCCAGTCCTGCTGCATCGTCTGCGGCCTTCGTAATTCTCGTTCCTGACGAGAGCTTGCCTAGAGCAGACGCCTGTTCGGTATTGTTTGCCGCCAGGGTCCTTTGTGCTGAAAGTGATGTAACGTTAGTGTTAATCCGCATACCCATTGATTTCTCCAAGGTTAAGTTCGAACGTCCATTCTGGAACTTAATCCTGAGCTTTATACTCAAGGATCAATAAGCATACTGCTATCTTCCGTTGATATTTTATCTTCAACACCATGTCGAAGATTTGAAATCCTTTCGGTGGGAAGTGGGAAATGATGAGGAAAAATTTGCTCTATTTTGAATTTTTTTTTTTTTTTTTAAGTTTTTTTTAAATCGATGGGATCTGTTTATTTATCCAATACAACTCATTTATTTTTATAAAATAATAATTGAGCGTTGTCTTTTTTGTCTAAAGAAATGAATTTAATATAGAACATTTCTCTACAGGGATTTTTATAACAACCTTCCGTGTAACTTGTTCAGTGTTAATTTTAAGAGTACTGCGGTGTGCATCTTCAGGCATGAATAGAGCGTAGTCGTTTGGAGTCATCTTAAGAAGATGAAGCGAGTTTGACTCATTATAGACCGTTAAATCCATCTTCTCATTATAATCTTTTTTTAGCGTAAGTTTTGAGTTGTGGTTCGTTTCCATAAACTCTTCACCCGCAATGAGTAATTGAAAGTCAATATAGAGACGATGAGATTCAATAATAGCAAACTCTCTTGTCGTCGTCATATAACATTGCTCAATTGCCTTAAGGTTTTCAGCAAGTAATCGTTCGTTTTTTTCGCCGACTGCGATAGAGTCGATTTCTTGTCTGATTTTAGAATGAGTATTTTTTAGCTCTTGCAGATAAATTCTTAATGATGCTGGAAAAAAGTTAAGCACCCGTTCCGTTTGTTTTGATTCTAAATTTCCAATGATGGCCATAGTCTTATCCTTCGTTACTTTTTTGTACCGGCAAAAGTCCAACAAGGGCGTTGCTTATAAAAAGCTCGTTAGCATTATACCAATCATCTCTCGTAAGACTTGTTTCGATAACAATATTTTCACTGAGAAGTTTAGCTCTCATTACACCTTCTAGTAAACCGCAATCTTTTGAGGGGGTGTAAAGTTGATTGTTCTTTTTGAGATAGAGATTGTGTCTTGTTGTTTCACAAATTTGTTTTTTTTCATTCACAAAAATAACATCGTCATATGGCGGGGGAATCTTGTGAAGAAAGTATTCCATATGTGTCCTAGAACCTAGTTTGAAAGAAAAAAGAGGGTCACAAGAATGTCTTACGGCCTCTGGGTGGAAGCAGAGCCTGATAGGACTTTTTGGCGGACAGTATTTTTTTTGTTCAATAAAAGGAGTAAGGGTATTTTTTTGAAAGTGGGGAATGAGTGAAAGTTTTACTCTTTGATCAAGATCATTTTTTTGATGAGCTTGATGAAGCAAAAAATTTTCCCACCAAAAAAGAAGTTCATGGCCATCGACAGTCTTTGGCCAATTAAGTTTATCTAAACTGATCCTTATTCGCTTGAAGTGGAAATCTTTAAGATCAATGATGCCGTTTTTAAGCAGCATCGTTTCAAAAAGATAATATCCTTCTGAAAAAAATTTTCGAGTTTGCTCATCAAATTCGTGAGGCCTTAAGGAGCAATTCTGCATATTCATCCTGCGCTTTGGAATCATAAACGATTCCACCACCGGAATGATAGAATAATTCATTTTTGTTTGTTGCTATAAAAGTTCGTATCGCAATACTTAATAAGGCCTGATCATTTTCAATCCAACCAATAATTCCTGTATAAGCTTTTCTTGTATAGGGTTCTATTTTTGAAATAACTGAGCAGGCCTCTTTTTTTGGGCAACCTGAAATCGATCCACCGGGAAGAATGTTTTTGAGAATTTCACATATTGGCAAAGTGCTTTGAGATTGGATTTCAGAATAGGTGTGGATAAGGTGGCCAAGCTCCATAAGTTCTCTGTGCTTTGTGACTCTTGATTTTTCAAGATCGCTCACAGCGTTTAGGTCATTTCGTAGTAAATCAACAATCATTGAAAGTTCGGCACTTTCTTTCACTGAATTGATGAGGCCCGCGGCCTCTTTTCCAGTGCCTTTGATAGGACGGGTGCAAAGATGGGGTCCTTCTTTTTTTAAAAATAATTCTGGTGAAAAAGAAATAATAGAATAATCATCACCCGGCAATAGAGCGTGATAATCGCCTTTGATAAGGGGATGATAATGATGAAAGATCTCTAAAGCATTCCCACTTAAATTTGCTTTAAAAGGAATTGTATAGTTGATTTGATAAAAATGGCCAAGTTGAATGAGTTCTTTAAGTTGGTCGACATTTTTTAAATAATCCTCTTTAGAGATGAGAGGTGAAAAATTATTTTTTACATAATGATTTTCGGTTTGTGTTTTTAAAAATAATTCATTTTCAGTAAGAAGTTCATAATCTCTCATAAAATAAACTTGAATAGGAAATGAGGAATAGAGTGGGTGTACTGAGCTTACATTATTAAATTCATAATCGATTTGAATGATTTTAGGGCCATCTTTTTTTTGAAGTAAACTTAAATGATGACCTTGCTCCCTCTCGTAATCTGTAGAATAGAGGTATTTCCCCGAAGGGTGAAAACAGATTAAGGCAGGTTTTGACATGCATTAATCCAATTGATGAGGTTTTTAAGGAGAATGGCACTTGAGGTTGTGAGAAAAGATTCTGGATGAAACTGGACTCCCATTTGTTTTTTTTCTTCGCAGAGAATGGCCATCGTATACCCTTCTGGGGAGAGTGCAAGTGTCTCAAAACAAGGTGGAATATTTTTCGCAATAAGAGAATGATAGCGCGCTACTTTCAAGGATGAAACATTTGTAAAAAGGGGATCTGCTTTTAAAATATTGAGAATAGAGTCCTTTCCATGAAGGGGAGGAGAGTAAGGAGCAATCAGGGCGCCTTGAGCTTCAAGCATCATTTGCATTCCTAAGCATATCCCGAAAATGGGAAGCCCTAATTTTTTGTGTAAGAGTTCTACAGAAAGAGGATAATCGGAGGGGGATTTTGGCCCTGGAGAGAGTACAAGAGCATCATAGTTTGTAAGAGAGAATTTGTCTCCGTAGGGAAAAATATTAATACAAATTTTTTCATCTTGTGAAAGCCAAGCTGCGATGTTGTGAGTGAATGAATCATGATGATCGATAAGAGCGATTTTCATTTTTATTATGTATAAAACATCTTATTAAATGGCAATATGATTCAGAAAAGAACAGTGGCGGAACCGGAAAGTTCATGTAAGAGAAAATAGTTGTAGTTCATTCCCAAGGCAAGGTGACGATTTACTAGATATTGGAATCCGTAATAAATCTCTCTTTTTTTTCTTTGCTCAACCATGTTTCCTTTGATGTATTGAAAATTTGGTGAAAATTCTTTCCGAAGAGCTCCGAGAAAAAGCCAGTTACGCCAAGTATATGTGGAACAGTAAAGATAGACTCGAGTATTTTGGTGATAGAAGTGGTAGTTAACATTTATGACTCCATAGTCAAAAGTAAAATTGCGAAATTTAAGACCTGCTGTGTATGTTTCCACCCAAAAAGTTTCTTGATACGTTGAATTGGGGTAGATTTCTGAATAGGGATTAGAGGTGTAAGGATCAATATAATCGGCAAGGTAGATTTTTATATCATCTTTATAATTAAATGCCCCAAAGTGAAAAGGCCCCAAGTTTAAAGTTACGCCATAACCTGGGTTAATCATTTTAATATCTTCGTTCCATCTTGCCGAAACACCTAAATCAAGGCCATATTTTTTTTTGCCAACAACGTTAAGGCCAGTGGCGAAATTGTATTTATTATTTTTGTATTGTTTTTTATCTCTTTGTCTTATTTTTTGAACATCATTAATTTCAATTGTGCGGCTACCGAAAAAACTATTTTCTGTAGCTGGGGACAGGAGGGCTCCTATGCGGCCATTTCCTGAGGCAAGTCCGAAGTTCACTGGATTGTTCGGTTGATAAATGGCTTCAACACCAAGACCTCGAATTTTACTTAAATTACTTGGATTAAGTCCTGCCGAGGATGAAGTTGATGGTGTTGATGAAGATTTTGCACTTTTAAATGAGGAGCTACTTCCTCCTCTACAATACTCAAAAAGTTGACAAGGATCGGGTGTCTCTCCTGCAAAGGATAAAAAACTTGTAAGTATAAGGGTGACGCTGAAGCAAATTTTAGACATATCTTGTCCTTTCTCAGCTCTATCGTAACCTAATTTTATTTTTTTTGCTGCAGTAAATGGAGATAGTTTTCGAAGTGCTTTTGTCGGTCATTTTTCATCTGTTATTTATGATCTGTCATTTTTGGCCTAAGAAAATCAACTTGACCTAAATGACAAGGCCACACGATAATTGAGGAAATGAACTTCAGGGAAGATGTTCAAACATATGTTGGCCTTATTAGGGAGGGAAAACTAGTGGAAAAATCAAAACCAAATTACACTTTTGAACTCGTTGTTCTGACGTCGCTGTTTTTTATGTGGGGATTTATTACCTGTCTTAATGACATTCTTATTCCTCATCTCAAGGCCCTTTTTTCACTGAGCTATACTCAAGTCATGCTCGTGCAGTTTTGTTTTTTTACGGCCTATTTTGTAGTTTCAATTCCCGCAGGTTATTTAATTGAAAAAATTGGTTATAAAAAAGGCATAGTCGTTGGACTTCTTGTGGCGGGATTAGGATGTTTTCTTTTCTATCCTTCAGCAAGCTATTCCTCTTATAATCTTTTTCTAACAGCTCTCGCGATTTTAGCTTCAGGGATAACGATACTTCAAGTGGCAGCGAATCCTTATGTGACCGTTTTGGGGCCAGTTGAAAGTGCCTCACTACGACTAAATCTTACTCAGGCATTCAACTCTCTTGGAACAACTGTTGCTCCTATTTTTGGCTCAGTTTTTATTCTTTCAGCAGTGTCGTCAAATAGTGCTGAATCTGTTCAAACTCCTTACATCTTTTTGGCATTAACTTTAGTCGTACTTGCTCTTATTTTTGCTTTCATAAAATTGCCAAATATTCTTGAAACAAAAGAGGAAGAGGAGGCCCATCTTGCAGAAAGATCAAGCGCATGGAAATATCCTCACCTTGTTCTTGGTGGTATTGCCATATTTGTCTATGTAGGTGCTGAAGTTTCTATTGGTAGTTTTCTTGTCAATTTTCTTGAACAACCTGAAATTGGGAATATGACCGTTGCCGATGCTGCAAAATATATTTCAGTCTACTGGGGCGGAGCTATGGTTGGCCGATTTATTGGGGCCTTTGGAATGAAGTACATTAAACCTAATAAACTTCTTGGGATTAATGCTTTTATGGCCGCCTTACTTGTTTTACTCGCTGTTGTTTCTTCCGGAAATATTGCGATGTGGTCTATTCTAGCTATTGGGTTTTTTAATTCAATTATGTTTCCAACGATTTTTGCTCTCGGTGTTGCCGGACTTGGTAAACACAAAGGACAAGGTTCAGGAATTTTATGTATGAGTATTGTTGGAGGTGCGATTCTCCCTCTAATACAAGGTTTACTTGCTGATAAAATTGGTATTCATCGAGGACTCCTTTTACCTATTCCTTGTTATCTTTTCATCGCTTATTTTGCTCTAGTTGGTTTCAAAAAATCCGAATGGTGTAAAAAAGCTTAGTGATAGTGATCTTTGGCCAAGAGTTTCGTTGCGGAACTCTTGGCCTTTTTTTTAGGCTGAGTTCATGTTATAAGCATATTCGACTGTTAAAATATCTGGTCTCGGATGAGTGAGTGGGGCCGTAAGTTTAAAATGTAGAAATTTTGGTATTTTGTTTTCCATTTTCATTGTTTTTTGAAGGATAGAGTTTTCAATATCAGTTATTTTTATTTTTGATTTTTTTCCGATCATTCGCTCGAGGCGCCAAATAAAAAGTAGGCAATGATCTTTTAAAAAAACGGGAAGATCATCTTTCAAATCATATAAGTCCTTAAGGATATCCTGGCGATTTTCTTTTTCTTCTTCATTTAAGGCGCGATAAAACGCAAGATAGAGTCTTGCTAATTTGTGCTCAAGAAATCCTTCCAGGAATTGACATGCCATTTGCATCTGATGATAAGTGGTATGAAGTTCTTTTTTTTGATAGGCTTGCATTCCTAGTATGAGGCGCTTCATTCCTTCTTTCCATTCTGGGCCTGGATATTCTCCCTTATCTAAAATATGCTTGTAGGTCTCTTTTTTCTTCTTGAAGGCCAATTGGACAAACTCACCGTTATAGTATTTGGGCGCTGGGCCTGGAATATAAAGAGAGCTTTCTTCTTTAGGATTGAGTGTTAAAGCGGCCATCATAGTGGGTGAAGCACTATCTGCTTTCCAATTGATAAATTCCTTCTGCGTTTTTTTCAAAGGCGAAGTGATCATTTTTAAAAGGGATTCCTCTGTGAGCTTCTCACCTTTTAGAAGTTTTTTGATTTTAAAATAGTCACTAGCTTCAATCATTTTGCGATAATCTAAAAAATCGTCGTGACTTGTACTTTTTCTTTGTTGGTGATGATTTGCATGAAGATTACTAAAACAAAGAATTTGTTTTTCTTTCAGTTTTAATATTTTAGTCGTAATAACTTCCCCTAGGAGTTCAATTAATAAAACTTCTCCAGTTTTAAAGAGCATATAAAGAGACCAACTATTGATGCTCTGTCTCTTCTTTAAAATCCTAATGGCATCTTGTGGCGTTTTTGTATAGGCCATTAAATCGTGAATAATTTCAAAAAGTGGTGAACCCTTTGAATTAAAAATATTATTTTGTAAAAGATGAGTGGCCAAGGTTACTCCGCAAGAGTTCATGAAACTAAAAGATGAGTAAGGTAAGCCTAGTGAGCCATGTGAAGTAATTTTTGTCTCACCTGGAAATTGGGTAACAACAAAACGTTCATGGGTATCAAAATTATCTAAAAGCGAAAAATTTATAAGTTGGAGGTGAATTGGTGAATTGTTTTTTTCATCAATCATGAAGTAAGAAGTGCGGCCAAGATTTTTGGGTGTAAAATAGGGTGCCCAACGATGTAATGAGGAAATAATTTCTGGGATAAATGAACCGAGTGCGACTTCTTTAAAAGGAATTTCTAATCCTTCAGCGTAAGCTTCGATGTGTTTTTTTAGAGGAGAATTTTGTGGGAATGAGTTTTTAAGGAGAAATACACCTGCTTCACTAATTCCTTTATCAATATTTTTCCAAGGTGTTTGGACGAGGCACTTTATTTCATCAAGGACTGGCCGGCAATTATTTTTATCTTGCTTTCCCAGGCGGTAAAAATTTTCTAAAGGATCACCAATAAGGGTGATGATGGGAATAAAGCGATTGTCATGAATCATGATGAAGCTCTTCTGTTATAGAAATATATTATATCAAAGAGTAGGGACTTCAATCAAGCCGTTGTTTTATATGGTCCTATTATGTCATCGATTTAAAAAGAATGATAACTTATTTTATTTTGAAGAGCTGTTTCTAGTTCGGAAGGTGGTGAAATTGTTTTTTTTGTTTTTCGAATGAAAATTGAAATTTTAGGCAATGAATATCCCTGCTTTTTTTTATCGTAGAGAAAACTCGATATTTCATAAATTTTACTTAGGAGCTTCGCTTTTTGTTTTTTGCTAAATTTGAAGCTAGGATTTTCAATAATTTTTTGCCAAAGCCTAAAAGGTTCTCCCGTATTTGTGATAATTTGTGAAAGAGTAAGATAAATCATAGGATCAGATTCAAAATCATCACCAAGTAAAACAATTTCATCAGGTAAGCTGCACATAATGAGTAAGTCGAGTAGCTGATCTAATTTATAGAGCCCTTGAGTCCAAAGATCTTTAGGGGCCAATAGCCCGTCGGAAAGCGAGAAACTTTGCCGATAGTCTTTTAGAAATAAGCTGCAACTTCTTAAGTCTTGTTGCCATAGCCAAGTGTGAATTGTTGCTTCATAAAAATGAGGGGAAGCCGAAAGTACAAAAGGAACATAATCTTTTTTAATATAACTTTTAAAAAGATCAAGGCCATTTTCGATGGAGGGAAAATAATCAATGGGATTCACGAGGGAAGTGATGACATCCAGTATTCCACTGTAACTAGTATTTATAAGTGTTTTATCAAAATCTGAAATGACTATTTTACTAGGTGTTTCAATTCTTAAGGGATAAAAATCACCTAATAAAAATTCAACACCAGGTGAATAAGCTGTTTCAAAGCATCTAATTAAATTAATGCAATGTTTTTTTTGAAGGGGAATGCGAAGCACTGCTTGTCCGAAGCTATCCGTGTCAAAGAGGTGTTGACTAATAATCTCTTTATTTTCATTGAAGAGTATAAGTTTTAATGTAAAGAACTGGCGTCTTAAAAGTGGAATATCTTCGAGGGGAAAGTGAATATTTTCAAAGTCTAATTTTCTTTTCTTTAAAGCAATAATAACTTTCACTGTTAAAAAATCTTTGCTTTGAATAAATAAGTGTTGAATAAATTCTGGTCTTCTCATCAGAGTTTTTCAATTTTAAAGATGATTTTTCCATCTTCATATTTCTGGGTGATTTTTCTTGAATCTAAAATATGGGGAACAGTAAATTCACGAGATACCGTTTCTGAGCGTGAGGAGCTACTTTTAGATCCATCTTCTCCAACGGTGCTATCACTAAATCTTCTTGTATGGCCAAGCCGGACTTTTCTTTCTTGTGCTGTAATTTGAACTTGATCTTTTTCGTGTTCAGGGATTTTAATAGAGACAGTATAGTTCTTTTCATTTTCTTGGATTTTGGGTTCTAGCTTTGTGACTTTATAAAAATTATCATTTTGTTTTTCATCAAAAATCTTTTTTTGTAAAGCATGACTCTCGGTTATCTTTTTTAGATCATCGTCAAATTTATGTTGGATTCTATCGAGATATGTATTTTGAGTATCGGCAACCTCTTTATAGCGTTGCAGGAAAATATCTTGTTTTGTTTTCAGATTGTTTTTGAAGTTTTGATTTTCTTGCTCAAGTTGTGTGCTGTGACTATTTTTTAATTCGCTTTCCTTGATATATTGAGATTTTGCCTGACGATTAAGGTCCAATTGTTTTTCATGCTTTAATCTAGTGGCGTCTTTTTGTTCGCTTAGCCCCTTTGAACTTGTTGGTGATGCCAATAATTTATTTTCCTCAATATTTTTATTAATATTATATTTAATACTTTGAATTGTTGCAAATTCATCGTTCTGGGCATCTCTAATTTGCGAAAGCGTGTTATTTTGTAGCTTTTTTCTTTCGGTATTCATTTTTTCAGTTAAGTATATTTCATCATCGCGATTTTTTATAAAATTTTCATCTAGCTTCATTCGATGTATTATGTGGTTGTTTTTGGTTTCCGTCTTATTAAGTTGATTAAGTTCATTTAATTCGTTTTCATAAAATTTTTTTTGATCTTGTAACTTTTTTTGATAATTTCCAATAAACTCTGTATCTCTGTTCATTTCGTCAGTTTTATTTTGAGTATGTTCATTTCTTAGATCGATAAGTTCTACTTGATTATTAAACTTGAGGTCAGCTTCTTTTTGCTTATAAATTTTAGAAAGTTCATCTAGTTCTTTTTCTTTTTGTGAAACTAAATGACGTTGTTTATGCGTAAGATTATCTAGCGATTTTTTATTAAATTCTTCGGTGGAACTATCTATTTTCATCATCAACTCCTGCCAAAGATTGTTCTGAGGGCCCTTGGCAAGGAGGATTTCCATCTCCCGTATACCCGAGGCAAATCCAAGTTCTAACGAGGTCAGTTTTAGTGAGACCCCCTCCATGATAAGCTTTATAACTAATGGGATCGAGCATTGATGTTACGATAAAGCTTTGCGCTTTTGTGGGATAATTGCTATTGGGCTGAACATAGTATTGATAGACCCTATACTCTGCAAAAGCAGCCATATTTAAAAAAAATAGGACGAATATCATCTTTTTCATTGAAAAATGGATCGCTCCTTTAAGATACTTTTTTCCACTAAATTAAAAAATTCTTTGATAAATATTTTTCTATCAGAGTCGGAAAGAGAAATAAGAAGAGTTCGTTTTCTGTCTAAGTTTTTATGTTGTGCCAAACGCCTCATTATTTCATTTGCCTTTTTTTGATCAGTTTTACTATTTTTTTTAAATGTTTCTTTGCAAGCATCTTTTATCCAGTTGGGATGAAAAAGTGGAAAAAATCCATTTCGGCCTAGCTCAATAAGTGGGTTTTTCTGTTCGGTTGAGATCATTGGAAATATTCCTCCAAATAACAATCGTGCACACTCTTAATCATAAAACATTGCCCTTCTAAAATCAGGGTGGTAGCTTTTGCCTGAATTTTGGGAATAAACGCTTGAAATGGTAGAGTTTAAATTCTCTCTATCGCAAGACTAGTAAGCTTTGCACCTTTGGTATACAATTGTGAGGATGCACTTTTTGGTGCTTTGTATTCCAAGGATTGGACTATGAAAAAGATTTTTTGTTTTACTTTATTTTCTCTTAGTTTTAGTGCTTTTTCGTTAGTTGATTATTCAGCACCAGTTGCAGAGGATTCTCCAGCACAAGCATCGCCTGTTAAAAATCGTCCTGCTTCAATTTCAAATTTATCTCGAGTTGATTCATCTTCCGCTGATACTTCTCAAAAAGTTTTTTCATTAAATTCCGGATTTGAAACGTTAGAAGTTCCTTATAAGAATAAAAACAATAAAGTTTCAATTTATTCAATAGGGGGACATTTTCAAACACCTTATAATATTTTTTTAGATGCAAGTTATTGGTCAGCAGGTGTTCGTAATTCTACAATTTCAAGTAGAAATCATGAGCAGTGGGGAAATCCCGCATTAAAGTTGGGATTTAATTGGTTGAAGTTTGGGGCCGCTCAAGATTTGTCAACCGTAGATTTTTATGCAGGAGCTATGCTTCCTGGACAAAAAAAATCTGATTTTGCAAGTACACGTACTGATAAATTTCTAGGTGTAGAAATTACGAAAAGATTTTATGATTTTGCCTTACAGTTAGGTTATGAAATGCGAGTTGTGGGAACTCCGCAAACAGAAAAAGAAACGGCCGTAGGAAATATACAAAAGTTGTCGGCCGCTTTAGGGTGGAAGGTATCAAGTGACATCCGTTTTGGTGTTGAAGGAATTCTCTATAAATTGGCCAGTAATCATCTTGAAAAACCTAATACTGCACTTTCAAAAGATCTCGAATTTGCCTATGTTTCTCCGAAAATGATTCTCACTTTAGCCTCATTTGTCGATTTGGAATTAGGGGCCCTTTATCAAACGCGCAAAATAGAAATCAAAGATGATGTTATCGAAGCTCGCTTGTGGGACGTTAAAGGGCTTTATGGAAATTCTTTGTTTGCTAATTTGTCATTTTCTCTGTGATGGTGAATTTTGAAAATTTTTAATAAAATATATCTTTGCTCTAATTGTCGAACTGTTGTCCATAACTCGGATGATTTATTGATGGTTGAAGATGGGAGTCCACGTGTTTTTTGTAAAGAAAAATGCATTGAGGAATTTTATCGCCCACTCGTGCTCCATTATAAAAAAATTGAAATGACCTTGCGTAATGAATATGGCCTACCTCAGGAGGAGTTTGTTGAATATGCAAGTAGGCCTGAAATTCTTGAGCGGGCCTTCGTTAAACCTGATGAAATTTGGTGTTTGAAAAACGATCTTGGCGAAGCCGTCTATTCGTTTATTGCCCGCTTTGATAATTTTTCCGTGATTATTTTGTGCCTTATCTTTGATCTTCGCCCTTCCTTTATGTTTTTAACTTCTGCAACTTCAGATGAGCGACTCATTCGAGATTTTCAAATTGGGACAAAAATTAAAAATATTGAAATTTTTTATGAAAAAGCAAAAGAAGAAACGAGCTCACTACAAATTGATCACGATACAATTTCAATTCTTGAAAATAAAAAATCACAATTGCTGGCAGCGTTGTTAGAGCGTCGATTATCTACAGATATCGCTTTTGAGCAATTTTCTATGTATGAACAATTCTATCAAGAAACGTTAGAAAAACCTGATGAAATTTATAAATGGAATGATCTTGAAGGTGACGAGTTATATAGTTATATAAAAGCACACGACAGTGGTGGCATTTCTTTTTATTATGTTGTGATCTGTGTTGGTAAACTCGCTCCCCAATTGCTTCCAATTCTTTCTTTTCCGACATTAGACCCTGGTTTATATAAGAGTTATAAAAAAGGGACTTTGGTCTCAGGGAAATTAAAAAACTAGGAAAAAAGCAAGGCACTGATTTTGGCCAGAGTTTCATCTAAAACACTTTTCGAAGAATGCTCAATAAGTTTGGCCTTTCTCTCTTTCCAATCGAGACTTTTTACATGATCAGAGAGGATAACACCTTCAATTTTTTTTCCAAAGACTTCAACTTCAAAAGGATAATCTTTTTTGTGTGAAGTAATGGGACAACAAATAGCAAGCCCCGTTTTTTTGTTATAACTTGAAGGACTCAATATTATGGCCGGTCTTGTTCCTGCTTGCTCACGTCTTTTTTGAGGGGTGAAGTTTAGCCATACGATGTCGCCAGATTCAGGTATATAACTCATTACCAGATCTCCTTTCCAACAACTTCATAGGTGTCCGTTTCGTCGTGTAAATTTGAATTCGAAATTTTGGAGAGGAGGGTTTTTAAATTAAATTTTTTTTTGCGAATAGGCATAATTAGGATATTGTCATCTTGTATAGATATTTCAACATTTTCATTTTCATGAAGATCTGCTTTTTCGAGGATGTCTTTTGGAATACGAATCCCAAGACTATTCCCCCATTTTTGAACTTTTGCTGCCACAAAAACTCCTTGTTTTTATCTATTTGTAGAAAGTATATACAATGTATATACTTTATCAAGGTGCATTTGTAACAATTCCTAACCCTCCCCAGCGACTAAAAAAGCCTCATCACTTATTTGCTTTTGACGATTTTCAAGGGTCGCAAAAAAATCTTCACTCATTTTCATAAAATCAGGAATAGAGTTTGTTGTGAAAACTTTAGCTCTGAATTGACTAACTTTTGGATAGCCCGCCGCAAGCCAAACAATATGTTTTTTCATTTGAATCGCAAGGGTTTTTTCTTTGTCGTAGTACTCCGAGCTATATTCAAAAAGCCGTTGAATTATTTCCCAGTGATCTTTCGCTGTGAAAACAATATCTCTATCATCTTCCGTTGCAAGGGATTCTAAAAAAATAAAAGGATTTCGAAGGGGGCCCCTTCCAAGCATAAGAGCTTGGCAATTTGTTATTTCAAGTCGTTTGGCAACGGACTTTGGAGTATGAAGATCCCCATTTCCCACAATGGGCAGCGACGATGTTCGTGCGAGTTCTTCAATCATTTCCCAATTAGCTCGTCCTCGATATTGTTCTGCTCTCGTTCTCCCATGAATAGCGACAAATTCGATTCCTTCTTCATGAGCGATATGGACAATTTCTTTTGCATTAAGATTATTTTCATCCCATCCGGTTCGAATTTTTATAGTGAACGGAATAGAAATGACATTTTTGATTGAACGAAAAAGAAGGGGAAGTTTACTTGGTTCTTGCATGAGCGCTGCGCCCGCTCCTTTTCCTACGACCTTACGAACAGGACAGCCCATGTTAAGATCAATAAATTTAGCGCCAAATTCTGCAGCAATTTTGGCCGCATCGGCCAAAGCCTCTGGTTCTTCTCCGAAAAGCTGTATGCCAACATTTTTTTCACGAGGATCAACCTTCAACATTTGTAACGTTTTTTCATTTTTATAATTAATTCCATGACAAGAAATTAATTCGCTTACAGTTCCTCCCGCACCGAGATCTTCCATAAGCAGTCGCCAAGGCGGTGAGGTGATTGAGGCAAGAGGCGCCATAATTAGCGGCGACGAAAAAGAGATTTTCCCAAGGGAAATTGATTTTTGCCTTTTTTTAAGTCTATCAATTTTCTGTTGAAGTTCTTTTGAGAAAAATTGTGGGGGCATTTAAATGATCGCTCGTTCTTTGAGGTTAATATTCTCGACACTAATTTAAAAAACTTATCTTTTCAAAGGAAAATATTGCGAGATGATGAGAAATGATCCATAACTACTCATGGAGGCTATTATGAGATACTTTTTACTTATTATTTCCTTTTTTTCTTTTAGTGTTTTTGCCCAAGAAGCGACTCTTTCTGAACCCGTTACTGATACTCCCGTTCAACAGACAAGCATTCAAAAAAGTACGAAAAAATCCTACAATACTTCAGTAAAAAAGAAAAAAATTGTTAATAAAAAAACTAAAGCACGAAACGCCTGCCTCAAAGGTAATCCAAGTTTACGCAGTCATAAAAAAAGATTAAATCGTTGCATCAAGCGCAAGATGAATGGATTCATGTAGAATATGCTCCAAGTCGAAACAGATCTCGCAATATTTATTGAGAAAGTAAGGCCTCATTTAGAAAATAATTCTTCTATTAATTCTATTGTTTTGAGCGTTTTAAATAGATTTATAAAATCAAATAAACCTTTGACTTTTTTAGGTACTACTTCTGAGATCGTTGGGATTCAAACGAATAACGAAAATCCCCTCATTCTTTCACATTGTTTTGAAAAGGATGCGCAATATTTCGCCGAAGAACTTTTTAAATTAAAAATTAAAATTCCTGGCGTGAATAGCACTGCATTTGCGAGTGATGCTTTTGCCAAGACGTGGTGCCGTTTAAGTGGACAAACCATGAAAATTGGCATGAATATTCGTCTCTATGAATTAACAAAGGTGATTTTCCCACAACAGGTTTCTGGAAATTGTCGTCTGGCGACATCCTTTGATGAAAGTATTCTTTTCGATTGGTATAAAAGATACTGCGAGGAAGCCCTTCCTTCTGACCCTCTTCCCGCTGATGAAATGATTTTAAAAACGATACGACAAAATATCGCTGATCAAAATTATTATTTGTGGGAAGATCATGGGCAAACGATTAGCTGGGTTGGAAGTTCAAGAGAAACAAAACGTGAACGTTGGATTGCTCCTGTCTATACACCGAAACATTTTCGTGGGAAAGGCCATGCGTCTGCTCTCGTCGCAGAAGTGAGTCAAACAATTTTAAATAAATCCAAAGTAGCACTTCTTACTACAAATCTTGCCAATCCTACCTCAAATAGCATTTATCAAAAAATTGGCTACAAGCCCCTTACTGATTTTAGACACTGGATTTTTGAAGAAAAAGCTGAACCGAAAGCTTGATTTTTCGCGAGTGCTAAGACATAACCTTAGGCTATGTTTAAAGGCCATATTGTCTTTGATTTTGATGGTACTCTTTTTGGAAATACACCAGGTATTCTAAAGGGCTGGCGCAAAGTTCTTTCTGAACTTTTAGGTCGTGAAGTCACAATGCAAGAGATTGTTGCTAAAAGTTGCCCTGATCCTGTGAGGTTTTTAAGCGCCTTTGATCTGGATCATAACAAAGAAGAATTGCAGCATTACTTGAGTCAACGTTGGCCGGAAATTTATTCTTCGCAAGAATTTGGTGAGGAAATATTCGACGGAATAACTGAGCTATTAGAAAAATTAGAACAACTTAATTATGGCCTTTATATTTGGTCGGCCGGCTATAAAAAAGCGATTTTGGAAACATTAAAGCGCTATAATATTTCTCAGTATTTTATTGAGGTGAAGGCCCTTGAAGATGGCTTTTCAAAACCGCATCCTCAGCAACTTTACGATATGCTTGGTGAGGTTGATAAAAAGCATGTGATTGTTATCGGTGATAGTTACACGGATATCACCGGCGCTTTTAATTATGGTTGTCCTTCGATCGCTGCTCTCTGGAATGATAGAGAAAAACACAAACAACTTGCTCAGTGTGGGGCCCAATACTTCGCTCATCACCCTGAGGAATGTTTAGATATTATTGAAAACTATTTTGAGACTCTGAGGTAATTTATGTTTGATACTCTTTCTGAGAAATTTTCGAATGCCTTTAAAGTGATTCAAGGGAAACATAAAATTTCTGAAGAAAATATTGATGAAACGTTAAAGCAAGTTCGTACTGCGCTTTTAGAAGCGGACGTGAATTTTAAAGTTGTAAAAGATTTTGTTGCGGCCGTTAAAGAGAAGGCCATTGGGGAAAAAGTTATAAGCGGAGTTAATCCTGAGCAGATGTTTATCAAAATTGTTCATGATGAACTTGCAAAAGTAATGGGAACTGCCAATGAAGAATTAACTCTCGAAAGATCTTCCGTTATCCCAATTATGATTGTCGGTCTTAATGGCCAAGGGAAGACTACTTTTTCTGGAAAACTTGCTCATCACCTTAAAGAAAAGAAAAAAAAGGATGTGCTCCTTGTTCCGGCCGATACCTATCGTCCTGCTGCTAAAACACAGCTTGAAATTTTAGCAAAAAATATTGGCGTTGAATGCTTTGATTCAAATCTTTCTCTTCATCCTCGAGAGATTGCTCTTCAAGCATTACTTCATGCTGAAAAAACTGGTAAAAAAATTGTTATTATCGATACGGCCGGCCGTCTTCATGTCGATGAAGAATTGATGGGCCAACTTAAAGATGTGCGAAAAGCCATTGATAGTTTTAAGCCAGAAGTACTCCTTGTTGCGGATGCAATGACCGGCCAAGAAGCCGTGAGCGTTGCAAAAGTTTTCAATGAGGCCGTGAGTTTGACTGGTGTCGTTCTTTCAAAGATGGATTCCGATGCGCGTGGTGGGGCGGCCCTTTCTATTCGCCACGTAACGGGGGTGCCGATACGTTATATTTCGACTGGCGAGAAGATGAAAGACTTCGAACTTTTTCATCCCGACCGTCTTGCAAAGCGAATTTTAGATATGGGCGATGTTGTATCGCTCGTTGAAAAAGCGCAGGAAGAAATCAATGAAAGTGAAGCTGAAGATATGATGAAAAATCTTCAGAAAGGCCGTTTCACTGTCGATGATTTTTTAAAGCAAATGGAAATGATGAGTCGCCTAGGTTCTATGGGATCTATTTTAAAAATGATTCCAGGTATGGGAGGAGCTCTGCGACAACTTGGCGACCTTTCTCCTGCTGAAAATGAATTAAAAAGAATTAAGGTGATTATTTCTTCGATGACGAAACAAGAAAGACAAAATTATAAACTCGTGAAAGATTCTCGTATTCGGCGCATTGCAAAGGGTTCAGGAAATTCGGAAGCTCAGGTTCATGATTTTTTAGGCAAGTTTAAACAGATGGAACAGATGATGGGAAGTCTCTCCACAATGATGGGGGGGGGAATGCCAGGGATGCCTGGGATGGGACCGCAAAAGGGATTTCGCCAAAAAGCAGGAATGCCTAATCCTTTTGAAGCTCCTCCAAGGAAAAAAGAGGCGGGCAAGGGCCCTTGGGGAAAGAAATACTTTTGATGAGTTGTTCTATTTATTGACTTAGATTCAACTTTGAACTATCAATGATTCTTTAAAACTGATCCGCTATAGTTATAAGTTTAGGAGTACACATGATTAAGATCAGACTTTCACGCGCAGGCCGTCCGCATAGTCCCATTTATAGTATTTTGGCCATTGATTCACGTAAAGCTCAAGGCGGCACGTCTCTTGAAAATCTAGGAACCTATAATCCTACAGCTCAAGAACCCATTAAGGGCATTAAGGTTGAACGAGTTGCTGCTTGGGTAAAGCAGGGCGCTCTTCTTACTGATACGCTAAAATCGCTCTTCAAAAAGAATAAAATTAGCTTATAATTGCAACATTTCTCAATGTTTTGAATTTCTGCTCGAAAATACTTTCGTAGAGGTTGAATATGAGTGAACTAAAAGATCTTATTTGCTATATAAGCAAGGCCCTTGTTGATATGCCTGAAAAAGTTGAAGTAAATGAAATTGTAGGCGAGCAGACAACTGTTGTTGAATTGCGCGTTGATAAAACTGATCTTGGCAAAGTTATCGGCAAGCAAGGACGCACTGCTCGCGCCTTGCGAACTATCTTAAATGCTTCTTCGACAAAACTCAAAAAACGCTCTGTTCTTGAAATCATCGAATAATTTTGCTCCGATTTTTTTAGATCTTTAATTTAATTTGAAGTTTTGAAAAAAAGGAGAGATACTGGACGACAATTCCATGTTCGTTCAGTATCCCTTAGAGGAGCTACTGGCTGACTAAAACCAGTAGTTAGACCTTGATTATTACCCTTTAATAAGGGTCAAATGCATTTCTTTAGCCGCATCAGCACTTTTGTCGCTGAAAATCTCTAAAGATTCTATGTTTTTTATAAAAGTAAAAGCTAAGTGACCTTCCATTTCAGAAGAAATAAGAGATGTCGAATTTACACCAACAACGGTCATCGCCATCTGTTGGCCATGCTGATTTTTTACCGACACCTTAATTCCACTTACGTTTTCATTTTCAGGGGACTTCTTGTTTCGTCCAAGGCGCTTTAATTCAATCATGAGCGCTGTCATTGCGTTTCCGACCTCAGGTCTCATGCGCAAGTAATCGAGCGTCTCATGCTCTAAATTTTGCTCTTTCCCGGTGAAACTAGAATTAAATCCCATGAAATGTCTCCCCAAACACTTTCGAAAAAAGCAAAGAGTTATTTAGCTTTGGTCTTATCGAATATAAATTTGTAGAACTTGCAATAGTCTTTTACAAGACTCATCAAGCCTGTTTTGGGTATTTGTTATGCAGGGTGAAATATTTAAAGTTCGATGAGTTTTTTTTGATCAGTTTTCAGATGCATACACCAGTTCATGGTGAATAATTTTTTTTTTGACTTCTAGTTAACTACTATGTAAATTTTACATCGTTATTCACCCTATGCTTGATTACGCCTAAAGTTAAGCATTACAAGGTAGATGTTTCATGCACGATAATACAAGCGATAATTTGTCTGAATCCAAGAGGAAGTGTTCTGTCCTCAAGGCATTTATTGGCGATTTCAAAGCGAAACATCCAAATTTAAGTTCAAACCAAATTGCCCAGCGTTTAAGTATTCCTCAGTCATCTCTTAATCGAATTGAAAATGAAACAACTAATCCATCACTAGAAAATGTATTAGGTGTTCTTGCTGGCACTGGTAATTACCATCGCATTCCTGAAGTTCTTGGAGAAATTTTTCCCAATCAAAAAGAGCGTTTTGAAAAGATCTTTTCAGCTAATGTCGATACGCCTTTATTGGATGATGTTTCTAGCCGATACGCCACTGATCCAGAAACTTTTTTATTAATCCAAATGGGATTTACACGAACTGGGATTAGTGAATTTGAAGTACGTGAACGCTTTGGGAGTTGGGGGCTAGACAAGTTAAAAGTCTTAATTGAAAGTGGTGTTTTGATACGTCGTGATGATGGTCTTTACTGCGCAAATGAAGAAAAAGTCAATGTGACTTTTTCTGATCTTAAAAAGATTGTTTGCCTTGCGATCGAAAAATGCTTTGACCCTGATCTTATTGCGCAAGGTGAATCTCACTTGAGTTATCAAACAGAGTCAGTTAACGAAGCTGGTTTGCATCTTATTTTCGAAGAACTTAAAAAGGCGCAAGTGAGCATTAGACGTATTATGTATAATCCTATTTATTATGGTGATCATAAAGTTTTTGCAGCAATGGTCGCCGATAAAATTGTAAAAAACTACAACGATGGAGTCAGGCAATGAGGCATCTACTAGCGATTCTTATTCTCGCCACATTTTCATTTGGAAGTTATGCTGGATTTGATGCTGGTGGTGGGCCTGGAAAAATAGCCATTCTTCTTAGTGATAAATCTGTTGACCCAGATGGAATTGATCCCCACTCAACTCTAGGTGTTGAAGCTTTTTCTGATGTTGTAAAGCACGATACTGAAAAAAATGAGATTATTATTGATATGAGCAAACTGCCTGTTGCTGATGCAACACTTCGCAAGTTCCTTTACAGAATGGATGATACTGAGACTGAGAAGGTGCTTGATCGTCTAAAGCAGATGGCCAATACTGGCGATATCTCTGTTATGGTAATAGATTTTGTGGGCTACAAAGTCGTAAATGAAAAGCTAATTCTTTTCATTAAAGAGAACTTGCGAGAGTCTTTAAAGATTTATCAAATCTATCAAAATGGTGAGTTGCTTGAATTAACCCTCCGTAACGCTTTTGATATTAAAAGCTGGAACGATTCAGACAGGAAATTTTCCATTCATGTTTTTAAATCAAAAGTAACTCACTCGTGCGAATGATCTGCTAGCTAATAAACTCGACTCAGGGGCATGGTATATTGCCCCGGAGCGTATCTAGAAAATCGCTCATCCTTGAGTGTTTGAAATTTTTCCGATGAATTTGCAGACGAGCAATAAGGGTAGATGGCGATTCCACCTCTTGGCGTGAATTCCCCAATGACTTCTAAAAAACGTGGTTTTAGTAATTTGCTTAAGTCGTTACAGATTTTTTGTACACAGTCCTCATGGAAATCACCATGATTACGAAAACTAAAAAGATAGAGTTTTAGCGATTTAGATTCAACCATCCACTCATCGGCAATATAATTGATATAGACTCTTGCAAAATCTGGTTGCCCTGTCTTAGGGCACAGAGAAGTAAATTCAGTGCATATAAAAGTTGTCCAAGCTTCGTTTTTAGGATGGCGATTTTCAAAACGCTCTAAAACGGAAGGAGCATAAGACGAAGGGTAATGAGTTTCAGTCTTACCAAGAGCTAAGGGAGCAAGTTCTTTTTTTGTTCTAGACATAAGGCCTTCTTGTTGAGAATTTTATCTTCTTCTTTATCTCAGAGGCGATGAAATGGCAAAAAAGAGATTTCTTCTTGCTCAAATGGGAACACCTTGCTCACCTAAAGTAAGTGATGTCCGTCATTTTCTATTCTTATTTTTAAGTGATCCAAAAGTGGTGGGGCTTCCTTGGTTTTTTTGGAAGTTTTTTTTAAAGTGCTTTCTTCTCCCCTTATATTCAGCAAAGTCCGCCAAGCTTTATGAGCGTCTCTGGGATGGCGAGATGTTTATGTCAAAGCGTAAGACTTGTGAACTTGCTCTATCGCTTAAGCAAAAAATAAATAATGAAAGCGAATATGCTAATGCTGAGTTGGAAACTTTTTTTTCCTATTCTGATCATAAGCTCAATAATAATCAAAACCCAAATGTCCTTATTCTTTTTCCTCAGTACTGTGAAAGTACCTATGGAGTGATAAAAAAAGAGTTAGAAAAAAAATATCTAAACTTTGAAACTTATCCACCTTACTATAATCAAAATTTTTATATTAATGCCTGCGTACAACACATTGATGAAGCGTTAGGGGCAGCTCGCGTGAAGGGACATTTGATTCAAAAGCTCATTTTATCTTTTCATAGTATGCCACTGAAACAGATCAAAAAATGGGATGATCCTTATCTTGCCCAATGCCAGGAAACATATAAACTTATAAAAGAACGTGTTAAAGAAATTGAAAAAAAAGATATTCACATTGCATTTCAATCACGTTTTGGGCCAGGAAAGTGGGCGACCCCTGAGACAAAAGAGTTCGCTATAGAGTGTTTAAAAAAAGATCATAAGGAGATTGCTATCTTTTGCCCTGGGTTTATTGTTGATGGAATTGAAACAGTTGATGAAATAGGGCGCAGGCTCTCTGATGAGATGAAATCTCTTGGAGGAGAATTATTTTTTATTCCTTGCCTCAATGCCCGCGATGACTTTGTTAGCGGCTTAGCTGATTATATTTTGAAAAGTCACTTGAAATAAGGGTTATTTCCTTTTTCTTCACCAACGCTTGTTTCTTCCTCATGCCCAGGAATAACGATTGTTTTTTCTGGAAGGGTAAAAATTTTCGAGCGAATTGAATCTAAAAGTAAATTTGCATTTCCGCCAGGAAGATCAGTTCTTCCTATGGCACCATGAAAAAGTGTATCACCCGTAAAGACAATCGGTGTTTCAAAATTTTCAGTGTAGAAGCTTACTCCACCGGGGCTATGTCCTGGAGTGTGAAGAACTTTTAATGTTAAAAAATCACCGTATCTTAAAAGTTCTTGATCCTTTAAAAGATGCTTGATGGGATTTAAAATACTACTTACTGGCTCCATAAACCGAGCTGATTGTTGGTGAAGTGTATCGTATAAAAAAAGATCATTTCCATGAAGCGCCATAGGAGCATTCGTTTCAATGTGTATGTCAGAACTTTGCCCAATATGGTCAAAGTGAGCATGAGTATGAAGGAGTTCTAAAATTTTATATTTTTTAATTTTAATAAGACTTAGAAGCGGTAAAGCGCTATTGCCTGGATCAATAATGACGGCCTCACCTGTTTCTGGATGAGAAATGATTGAGCAGTTTATTTGTAATGATCCGATAGCGTAAACTTCAAGATTTATTTTTTTACCTTTTATTTGATACACAGGATTCATGTGGCGTCCTTTTATTTTACAAGTTGTGATGTTGCGTGAACAATTTTCTTTGCGATGTTTGTTCCCGTAAGATGTTCCATTTGATCGAAGCCGGGGACTAGATTGTATTCAATGATTATATATTGGCCATCTTTTTTGAGAAGATCAATGCCCGCATAAAGGGCCTTGCTTTTTTCATACAACTTATAAATGAGCTCATGAAGAGATCTTGGCAGGGATAAGGGAGCGACACTCTCGGCCTGTCCGCGAGCACTATTTGAGCGAAATTCACCTTTCCCTGGTTTGCGAGAAAGAGCACCTTCAATTTTTCCACTGATTGAAAAAATTCTTAGTTCTTCTTCAATATTAACGAAGGGCTGAATAATAAAGCTTTGATCTTGAATGGCCCAGAATGTTTCAAGGAGAGAGGCGAGAGAATCATTCCCTCGGATAATATTTACACCAATTCCCTGATTTCCTCTTATCGTTTTTAAAATATAGGCTTCATCATGAAAACCAAGATTTTTAAAAAAATGTGTTATTTGTTCAAGTCGTTTTTTTTCGGGGCGACCTCGAAATGAATAAGTCGGAATAAAGGGGATGTTATGTTTTGCAAAAAAGAGAGCTTGACGTTCTTTGCCTCGAAGTTGATTAAATGATTCAAGAGAGTTGGCAATCATTTTACCTTTCGTTTCTAATGAAAGTGAAACTGACAAATCAAAATCAGCAAAACGGATTCCAGTTGTACGATGAAAAACGATACCACTTTTTTTTTCTTCAGTTTTTAGATGGGTAAGCTCGATTCCATAATTATAAGGATCAAGAAAACTTGCGCTTGCTTGTATTTGAGAAATTTCTTCAACTAATCTTTTGCTTGAATAAAGTTCTGGATGATCTGAAATAATAATGAAATCCAACATACCGGACCTTTTTTCTCGGAAATAATGCCTTTTTTTTTTGGCAATTATTTTAAAGTTACGCATTTTTTTACCGAAAAGCAAAGCGAAGATCAATGATGTCCGCAAAGGGGCAAGATATGAGCAGAGAAAGTATTATGGCAAGTTTTTCCGAGTTTAAATTTTATCAATCTTTTCGTATTCCTATACAAGAAGCGGATGATCTTCGCTTTTTAGTTGAACTAGATGGCGCGAATAAAGGTGAATATATAAAAGATGCTAGACTCGTTGATGTTAGTATTAATGGCATCGGCTTTTCATCGCAAGAAAAAATTTCTGTGGGGCAGGAAATAACAATTTCACTTCATTTTAGGAAAGACCATTTAGATTTAAATGGCTGCATTGTCCGAGCATTTTCTAATGGGGTTAATGATGAACGAATCATTTATGGAATTGAACTGGAAGAAGAAACAAAGATTAAAAAATTCTTAGAACATTTTTTGGCAAGTTTTTCTTCTGATCGTTTGCGCGAATGCCTAATGGATTCTGCCTTAAAAGAGCGTTATACAAAAACAGGCGAAGGGTTTGAAATGTTTTCTCTTCTTCTTTCGCTCTTTAAAGATATTACTCGCTTTGGTGATCGTGAAGGATTTATCGATAATATGCTCGATGAGGTTGTGAGAATTTTAAATGCACAGAGAGCTTCTATTTTTCTTATTAATCCAGACTCGAATGAATTGGAAGCCTATTCGGCGATGGGAGTTAATAAAGATCAATTAAAATTTGATTATCGTCTCGGAGTTGCAGGTTCTGTCTTTACAACTGGAGTTGCCCTTAATATTAATACTTCTGAAGATCAATCTCGCTTTAATGAAGTGTTTGATAAGCGATTTAATTTTAAAACCTCCTCCATTATTTGTTATCCGATTCATAATCGTGAAGACAAAATTGTGGGAGTGATGGAAGTTTTAAATAAACGTAACCAAGATCGTTTTACTGTTGACGATGAAAAAACAATGAAAGTTTTGGCCCTCATTTTTTCTGCTGTGTTTCATGGTTATAACCCTGTTTCTGAAATTTCACAGATCCGTCGTTTTAGCACTCCTTTTGATCGTGAATACGCCTTAATCGGACGAACGAATCATATTGTTTCACTTAGAAATGCAATTATTCGTACAAAAGATTTAAACACTCCGCTTCTTATAAGTGGTGAGGCCGGTGTTGGTAAAATGCTTTATGCTCGAATTTTGCACCATGAAGGAAATAGAGGACTCAAACCGTTTGAAGAAATTAATTGTGTTGATAAAAATTATGAACTTCTTTCTGAGAAATTGTGGTCTCTTGATGAAGAAAAAAATCAACTCATTCGTTGCCAAGGAGGGACTTTGGTTTTTCGTGAAATAGGAAAACTTTCTTTGGATTTCCAGGAAAAACTATTACAAGTTATTAAAGAAAATTGTATTCAGGGCTCTAAGTATACTTTAGATGTTCGTATGGTTGCGACCACCTCACTTGACCTAGGAAAACTCGTCGATGAGGGGGCTTTTAAAAAAGATCTTTATGAGTTTTTCTTTAAGACGCACATTCATATGGAACCTTTACGTCGCCACTTAGATGATCTGCCTATTCTTATCGATTATTTTTTAAAAGTTGAATGTAAAAAACAAGGTTTTTTACTTAAAAGTTTTGCGCCTAAATTGATAGATCGCTTAAAAAATTATGATTGGCCGGCAAACATAAAAGAACTTCGGCTTTGCGTGGAGAGGGCCGTTCTTTATAGTCCTAAAAATCACATTATTTCTGATGTCGATGATTTAAGTTCATCGGCAGCCCCTCTCGTTGATATTAGTGCAAAAAATAGAATGTTCGGCGATGTGCCTTATGTAAGTGATTTTCGTATTGCTTTAAAAGATCGTTTAGCGATCATAGAGCGAGAGATGATTATTGCTGAAATTAAACGAAATAATGGTAATAAATCAAAGGCTTCAAAAGAAATGGGCATAAGTCGTGAAGCTCTTCGTAAAAAACTTCTTTCGAGTCGTGAAATTCTTGAAGCTCTTAAAAATGCAGGGACTTTAAATGTTCATGCAGGGATGTTTGGAACTATCGACGAAGACTTTGAAGATGATATTGAGTTAGAAAAGAAGGCAGCTTAAATTAGGGCCTATCTGGAACAAATTTAGCAAGGATTTCGCGATTTTTAGTCGAGTCGCGAAATTCTGCAAGATAAATTCCTTGCCATATTCCAAGAATTATTTTCTTATCTTCAACGATGAAATTTAAGGATTGGTTGAGGAGGATAGATTTCATATGAGAAGGAGAGTCATCGCTTCCTTCGTCAGTGTGCGTAATGAAACTTAGGCTTCGTGGAGCAAGATGGATTAAAAAATTTTCAACATCTTTTGCTGCTGCAGGCTCATGGGCCTCTGAAATAGTTAAGGCACAACTTGTATGCGTGGTAAAAAGATGGAGGATACCCGATTTTGATTGTGGGAAATCATTGGTCAGTATTTTCTCCAGGGCATCCTGAATAGGCTTGGTGATGTTATAGAAGCGCTCACCCGATGTTTGTATTTTTATAGTCGTGTAGGCCACATTCCCCTCTCTGATTTGAGCTTAACCTAAATGTTTTATACCGCATTGTCGATAAAACATTTTGCAAATGTTTCTTTTTTTGAGATTAATTCAGTATAAAGTGAATAAAGGAAATGAACTATGACAGAAAGAAAACTCTTTGGTACTGATGGAATAAGGGGCAAGGCCAATATTCACCCCATGACATGTGAAATTGCGTTGGCCTTAGGAAGAGCTGTTACTCATTATTTTCAAACGAAACTTCCTAGAAATAAAAGGCCCGTTATCATTGTTGGAAAAGATACTCGCCTAAGTTGTTATATGCTCGAGCAAGCATTTAGTGCGGGCGTTTGCTCTCAGGGGGGACATGTCATTTTAACAGGCCCACTCCCGACACCAGGTGTTGCTTTTGTTACAGTTTCAATGAGGGCCGAAGCAGGAATTATGATTTCAGCTTCGCATAATTCCTTCGCGGATAATGGAATAAAAATTTTTGATGGAAATGGTTATAAGCTTCCTGATTCCGTTGAACTTGAATTAGAAGAAATGATTTTAAACTCTAATTTAATTCCTAAGCCAGCAGGATCAGAACTTGGCAATACAAAGCGTTTAGATGAAGTCATCGGCCGTTATATCGTTCAGGTCAAGTCCGCCTTTCCTAATGATTATGATCTTGAAGGGATGAGAATTGTTTTAGATTGCGCCAATGGAGCTGGGTATAAAGTCGCACCTATGATTTTTAGAGAATTAGGGGCCGAAGTTATTACGATGAGCGTTGAACCTGATGGGCAAAATATTAATCATGAATGTGGGTCTTTGCACCCTGATAAATGCCAAGAGCAAGTTTTGAAATACCGAGCCGACATTGGGATTTGTCTTGATGGTGATGCTGATAGAATTATTTTAGTCAATCGTGAAGGCGAAGTTATTGACGGTGATCAACTTATTGGGATGTTTGCCAAGCTTTTACTTGATCAAAAAGTCTTGAAGAAAAATGATGAAGTCGTTGGAACCGTCATGAGTAATTTAGGCCTAGAACATTATATTCGTTCTTTGGGATTAAATTTCAAGCGAACTCAAGTAGGAGATCGTTACATTATTGAATCAATGCGTGACTCTGGGGGGATTTTAGGTGGGGAACCTTCAGGCCATGTCATTTTTAGGAATAATTCAACAACGGGTGATGGTATTTTGGCCGCTTTAAAGGCCCTAGAGTGTATGAAGTATTATAAGAAAACACTTAAGGAACTTACCTCGTCTGTACAGCTTTTTCCGCAAGTGATAAAAAATATCAAAGTAAAAAACAAACTTCCTTTTGAAAATGTTCCCAATATTCAAAAAGTGTTAAGTGCCGTTCATGAAAAATTAGGAGATAAAGGCAGAGTTCTCCTACGTTATTCAGGAACTGAAACTTTGGCCCGAGTGATGGTAGAGGCCGAAGATTCGAATTTAGTTGAAGAACTTTCCAATAAATTAGTTGATGTTATCCGTAAAGAGCTTGCATAATCTTTTTCAAGAAAAGAGGTAAACTATGATTCCAAGACTTGGTGTTAATATTGATCACGTGGCCACTTTACGACAGGCCCGTGGCGAAGCTTATCCAAGTGTCGTTGAAGCGGCGGCAGTTTGTTTACAGGAAGGTGCCGATCAAATCACCATTCATTTGCGTGAAGATCGTCGTCATATTCAAGACACTGATGTTGAAGCCGTGCGCTTAGTGACCAAACGTTATGGAAAACCACTTAATCTCGAATTGGGATGCCACCCTGAAATTGTTGATATCGCTGTGGCCATTTGTCCTGATTGGGTTTGTCTCGTTCCAGAAAATAGGGCAGAAAGAACAACAGAAGGTGGACTTAATCTTTGTGATGAGGCCAATTTTAATCGCGTGGCCCAATCAGTGAAAAGATTGAAAGAAGCTGGAATTAAAATTTCTCTTTTTTTAGAAGCTAATTTTGAAATTCTAAAAAAAGCGGCCCAATTAAATCCTGACGCAGTGGAAATTCATACAGGAGATTATGCTCGCGCTGCAATAGATAATGAAACACTGACTCCTTTTATTGAAAATTTTAAAAAAGCAAAAATTTTCTTGGATGAACATTCAATCGCCTGTCATGCAGGGCATGGCCTGACAAATTCTAGCGTGGTTCCTCTCCTTCAAGAAAAGCTTTTTGTTGAATATAATATTGGCCACTGGATTATAGGCCAAGCTATTTTTAGTGGCTTAGCAAAAGTGGTGAATGATTTAAAAATAATTTTTAAAACTCCTTAGGAGAATTTTGTGAGAATTGTTGAAGTCGCTGAAATGCGCCAAATTGAAGCAACCGTTATTAATGACTACAGTTTTGATAAAGATCTCATTATTGAAAATGTGGGAATTCGTGGTGCCGATTTTATTCATCAACATTTACTTAAAGATGTTCATTATAACGAAATTATTATTTTAGTTGGACAGGGCAACAATGGCGCGGACAGTTTGGCCATTGGAAGGTGTTTAAAAAATCATGGCCATAAAGTTCGTGCCTTCATTTTATTTCCTGAGGACCCTGGAACTGAAGAATTAAAAAAACAAATTCGTTTAGCAAAAGCTTATGGTGTTAAAATTTCTGATGTCAGAGATTTTGAACAATTTGCTGGGTATTTTACTCAGACTCAAGATAAGTATTTTGTGATTGATGGAATTTTAGGAACAGGGATTCGTCTCCCTCTTTCGCAGTACTTATTTGATGTCATTAATCATGTGAACACCTATGCTGACATTATGGTTGCCGTTGATATTCCATCAGGTATTGATGGTGATACCGGAGCAGTGAGTTCAACTGCTATTAAAGCAGACTATACACTTTCGATTTCTTATCCCAAAATTGGTTCATATCTTTTTGCAGGCCCTATTCATAGCAAAGAAGTTGTTGTCTTAGATGTTGGTTTCCCAAAAAAACTTATGAAGGGGGGAGACAAAACGCTTCTTACTTACAAGTTGGCCAAAGAATTATTACCAGAGAGAAATCTTTTTTATCATAAAAAACAATATGGCCACCTTCTTGCTATTGGTGGATCACAAGGAATGACGGGCGCCATTAGTATGGCCGCTCAAGCTGCTCACCATGTGGGGGCCGGTCTTGTAAGTGCTGTGACTTGGGAAAAAGCTTATTATGAATTACTAACAAGAATTCCAGCAGAAATAATGACTGGTATTTTGCCTCAGGCAAATGAAACTGAAGGGCAAGATCTTTATCATGAACTTGAAAAGTTTAGTGCAATTGTTGTTGGCCCAGGACTTGGTCGCTGCGCCCAAGCTCGCGATGTTGTCTTGGAAGTGCTAAATAATTTTTATGGGCCAGTTCTCATTGATGCTGATGCAATAAATGCTCTTAATATGAATCGCGATGCAGGCCCCTTGCAATTACGAAGAGGACTGACGCTACTGACTCCCCATATTGGAGAGTTTGCTCATTTTATGGAGTTAACGACTGAAGAAATTCTTTCAAGGCCAATAGAATATTTAAAAGAAGCTGTTGATAAAACTGGCTGTGCTATTTTACTTAAATCGTCATGTTCTATTTTAGCTTTACCGACAGGAGAATTTTTTATTAATTATTTGCCTAACGATGGGCTGGCCAAGGGCGGCTCCGGTGATGTTCTTGCTGGAATCATTGGTGGCCTTATGGCGCAAAATGGTCATGATAAACGCGGAAGTCGCTTTTTCTATGAAAATAAAAAACTCCATGATGCGATTTGTTTAGGTTTAAGTATTCATTCTTTGGCCGCTCAGGTGGCACGTGACATCCATGGCCCTAGAAGTATGAGCGCAGTAGATGTTATCAAAGCGATTTCTGAAGCTTTTAAGCTTTTAGAAGGAAATAGTGTTAGCGAAGAATAGGAGTTTCTCTTGGGTATTATTCGTTCTTGGAAAAAAGTTTTTGAAAATGATTTGGACTATCTCGCTGCTGAATTGCGTGAGGTCGTTGAAAAGCCTGCTGTCATTATTCTTTCTGGGTCAGTTGGCGCAGGGAAAACGACATTTACAAAAAAATTTGTAAAAGATGCTGCCATTCAAAGTCCGACTTACTCAGTTATAAATGAAGTTGGTGAAATCGCTCACGCTGATTTTTATCGAATAAAAGATCCTCAAGAAATTATTCATTTGGAACTTCCTCTTTATCTCGAAGGAAAAGAATTTTTTCTTATTGAGTGGGGGATGCCTTTTCTCAAAGAAATTTCGCGTTCGTTAGAGGAGAATTTTTCAATCTACGAGCTAGAAATTGAAATAAATAATGAAAAAGATCAAGAAGTGATAACTCAAAGTCGAAATTTTATTTTAAAAAATATCGAAAAAACCTAACGCACAACTGGGAATATATTTCCGACAAAAATGTTTTTTTTGAGTCATTTAATTGGTTATGATAAGTTTTTTTGCAAGAAATACGCCACATTTAACTACTTGAAAATAATCACTTATTCTCCGGCTCGACGATATTCTTACGCGAATTGTTATCCGACGTTTTCAATTTTAATTGTTGACGTCAACCTTTGGGGCAGGTCATACTATTTGAGGACGCAGACCACACATTTGAGGTGTGAGAAGCTTTCAGATGAGAATCCGGCTTTCTCGTCTTGTTCGGCTAAAAGAATGACTAACTTTTTGGATTATGGAGGAGACCAATGAGACTGACTTCAAAAGGACGTTACGCAGTGAGAGCAATGTTGGATTTGACCACCAGCAGCAACGGAAACCCTGTTCGTCTTCAAGAAATTTCGACAAGACAGAACATCAGCTTGCACTATCTTGAGCAGCTTTTTAGAAAGCTCAGAAATGGCCAAGTCGTTAAGTCCGTAAGAGGGCCTGGCGGTGGTTATGTGCTTGCTCGTTCTATGGATGAAATTTGTATTAAGAACGTTTTAGAATGTGTTGGTGAAAACATCAACCCAGCAAAAGACATTCTTGGTTCTGAAGCTGAATCGGCTAACACGACGGAATATTTTCTTTCAAGAAATTATTTCCAGAACCTTGGTACTATTATGAAAGAGTATCTCGAGACCACCACACTTGGTGATTTAATCAGAAAGGGTAAAGATATTGAAATAAACACTACCCAGACTGTAGTTACTGAGATGAAAGGCCCTGAGGCACCTATTAGGACTCAACTTGGTGAAATCAACCAGTAAGAGATTTTATTTTGATTATAATGCAACTTCGCCCCTAGCGACCTCCGTAAAGGATTGGCTCACTGGGGGCGAGGTCTTTTTGGGTAATTCGTCTGCGCTGCATTCATCAGGAAAAGCAGCTTTAAAGTTTATTAATGAAACTCGTGACTATCTTCTCAAAACTTATTCACTTGATAAAACACATCAGCTTTTTTTTCATTCTGGAGCAACCGAAGGGATCAATACTCTCACCCGAGGATTTTTTGCGTATCAGAAGGGAAGTTTTTTTTGTTCTTCAGTCGATCATGCGGCCGTTTTTAATTTGCAAGGATATTTAGCAAAGACGGGTATTTCAACTCATCTTTTCTCTGTTAATAAAAAGGGAGAGTTTGATAAAGAGCGACTCATTGAGGAAATTAAAAATGTTTCTCAAAAACCTGTGCTTCTTAATATCACTTGGGTAAACAATGAAACAGGTGTGGTGTGGCCACTTAATCAAATTTTAGAAATTAAAAAAGAAACAGGATGCCTCATTCATCTTGATGCTGTTCAAACGATAGGAAAAATTCCTGATTGGGATTTAGTTTCTTCAGAGGTTGATGCTCTTACTTTTTCAGGCCACAAATTTGGAGCACTCACCGGCGTTGGATTTTCTTTTGTCAAAAAAAACTTTCATTTTGAACCTCTTCTTATTGGAGGAGGACAGCAAGAAGGGTGGCGCTCGGGAACTGTGAATTCGTATGGGATTTATTCATTAAAATTGGCCGTAGAGGAATTTATAAGTTTAGTTGATCCTTTGGCCTGCTTTAAAGCGCGACTTCTTATAGAGGAAAAAATCAAAGAAGTTTTAGGGAACAAGGGAGAGATTGTAGCAGAACACTCCAACCGTTGTTCAAATACTTTCACCCTTATTATAAAAGGGAAAAAAACAGATTCACTTTTAATGGCCTTTGATTTGGCCGGCATTGATGTGGGAACTGGGGCCGCTTGTTCTTCTGGCTTGGTAAGGCCTAGTCGCGTTTTAAATAATATGGGTTTTTCTGAAGACGAAGCTCGATCTTCGATACGGTTTTCTTTTGGCCCAGATCTCAAAAATTCTTATCCTGAATATTCTACCGCAATCACTGATGTGCTTCAGCGTTTAGTTTGACAAAATTTCTTTGCAGAAAATTTGAAAGGGAAGGACTCGGCCATTATATTTTTTAACGGAAAGTTAGCGTAATGCTGTCAGTGACTCCATCTTTTCCTATTACAGAAAGATATCCTTGAGTGGCCCCAAAAGTGTTTTTGAACAATATAGTTCCTTCAAAAACAATTCTTCCATCAGCAGATCGTTTCTGTGATGAAAATAATTTTCCTGTCGTAATATCTTTTCTTTCTATTGATCCAGGAACAAACACCCTAATTTTAGTTTGTAGTGTGCCATCAGCAAGCGTTGCATCTTCGCGAGCATAGACCTGAACCACGAACGGGGACTTTGTCAGGGTAGTTGAGTTTGTTAATTGATTTGAAATCGTAATCGGACGTCGGGCATCAAGGAGGGGCAACTCTTGAGATAGTTGAGAAAGCGGTTTATTCATTTTTTTGTAAAGCTCTTGAGTTGCTCGATGACCCTCTTCAGTGGCTTGCTTTATCTCAATTTGATTCCAAATATTGCCGGTCCACAAGGATAACAACATTACGATCAAAGAAATTCCGAAAGAAGAAAAAGCCTGTTTTAATCGGTTTTCTTTAGAAAAGATGAATCTTAAAATTCCGAAAAGTAAGGGGATCACAACAACACTAATAACAAAAAGGACAACACCATGTCCGATACAACCAAAACTCTCGCAGCGAAATCCTGGAACTTTTGACACAAAATTTAGGTGATCAAATAAAACAAAAAACATACCGACAATGATCGAAAAAAATAATGTTAAAATACTTTTTCCCATGTTTTAAATATCCTTTTGAATGCATAGAAAATGATAGCGAGCTCTTTCTATTTTTAGCATACTTTTTGGAGAAAATTTCTCAATTGTCTTTGCGCCAAACCATATCATAACATTTTTCCACATACTGCGGCGTTTAGTTTGACAAAATTTCTTTTTTAATAAATAACTCAGTTAATAATTTATCGAAAGTTGCTTACTCATAAGCATTAAAAAGGGAATACGGTCTATATTCCGTAACTGCCCCGCAGCGGTAATTGGGAACGAAAGCTAATAAAGCACTGGGAAACTGGGAAGCTTAGCGAGTAGGGGGTTGCCCATAAGTCCGAAGACCTGCTTTCGACTTTTTCCGGGGGGAAACAATGAAGATACGTTCTAGTGTCATTGGGATTTCGTGTTTTTTTTCAATTTGTCTTTTTGCTGATGATTATGTTTTTGTGACAGCAGAGAAACTGGATTCGTCTCAGTGGGGAAACGCTCATGCGACTTCTGTTTTAAGGCCGGCCGACGATAGTCAAAATTCACTCAATGATATTCTCAGTTCTGTGCCTGGTGTTTATGCAACGGGTGCCCAAAATCCGAGGGCCGTTAATAATATTTTTCTTCGTGGTTCAGAGTCTCACCACACTTTGGTTTTGATTGATGGCCTTGAAATCTCTGATCCAAGTACACCCAAGCGAACAATCGACACAGCAAATACTTCTTTAGGGGGAATTGAACGAGCGGAGATTTTACGAGGTGGGCAAAGTGTTCTCTTTGGAAGTAATGCCGTTGGAGGTGTGATTAATTTACTGACTGATTCTTCTGAGAAGCAGGGAAAAACATTGAGCGCTGGTTATGGAAATGCCAAAGAACATCTTCTTCGTTACAAGCAACAAACGAAGGTAGGAAATTGGAAGTATTACGGGATGCTTGAAAAAAAAGGTGATCAAGGGATTTCTGATGCCGCTGATTCTAGCAAAACAAATGATAGAGATGGATATAGTCTTTTGACTTTTCATGGTGGGGTGAAAGGAGAACTGACTAGCAACCAGCATTTAGAATTTGCAGCTCGCTACGAAGATTCTAAAAAAGACACTGATGCTGGTGCGGCCTCTGATGATCCACGTGGAAAATCAAAATCACAAAATTTATATACGCGTTTAGGGCATAGTTATTTTTTTGAAACTTTGCCTTTAGAACTGAATAGTTCATTCGCCTTCACTGATCATAAAAGGCAAATCGTTAGTAGCACCCTTTCTGAAAGTAAATATCAAGGGGGCTTTTCAAAATTAGGATTTCAAGGAAATTATTTTTGGGATAAAAAAAATGCTTCAACTTTGGGATTGGAAGGAAAAAGAGAGGAAGATCGCTCTCCTTCTGTGAATCGTAAAAAAAGTCAGCTTGAGACGAAAGGTCTTTGGATGAACCACCATTTTGAAATTTCAAAATTTTTTATTTCAACAGGACTTCGCTATGAAGAAGATGACATTTCACCCGATCGCACAACTTATCGAGTGGCCCCAGGCGTTCGTTTACCTTTTTGGGATCTCACCTTGAGAGGGGCAGCTTCTACTTCGTTTATTGCTCCTACATTATCTATGCTCTACGATTCTACCTATGGTAATGAATCGATGAAGGCCGAAAAATCAAAACAATGGGAAATTGGTTTGGCCCATCCTTACGCAACGTTAAATTATTTTCAAACGCGAATTACTGATCGTTTTAGTTATGATCCTGTGACTTATGTGAATCTTAATGCTGGTAAGGCAGAAATTAATGGAGTTGAAGGGGAAGCTCACACAGATAAAGTGAAAGGTTTTTCATTAAAGACTTCGGCGACAAGGCTTTATACAAAAGATTTAACGACAGGAAAAGAACTGACTCGTCGTCCTCGTTTTACAAGTGCAGTCACGCTCGATCATGAATATTATCTTTTTAAAAGTGCCGTTGAATTTCGCTATGTGGGAACACGCGATGATGTCAAAGCTGGGTCATTGACTAGTGAGAAAATGAGAATGGCCTCTTATCATTTAATAAATTTATCTCTTGCTTGGAAGAAAAAAGAGCTAGCCCTTTGGGGGAAATTGACAAATCTTCTAGATCGCCACTACCAAGAATTTGATGGTTACAATACTCCTGGACGACAACTCATGGCAGGGCTTGATTGGAATTTTTAAAACATCAAAGGGTGCTCGTTTTTTGTGGCACCCTTTCTCTTTTTTTTCATCTAGGAATCATTTTTTATTTTCTTTCTCTGCAGGGAAAAGAAATGAATGTTTTTTCGCTGGAAACATCAATAATAAAAAAAGAACAACATCAAAAAAAGATTTTGGAAAAAGAGGGCCAAAATAAATCTGAAAACAATATTAAAAAAGAGGCTTCCACTGTGACGGGCCCTTCCCAAATACGTGAGGAGGGAGATTCTAAAGAAGGCGGTAGTGCTGAAGTAATTTCAGATGCAATAGAAGCGAAGCCACTTCAAAGTTTAGAGCCTGACTATCCAGAACTTTCAAGACGTAAAAATGAAGAAGGCCTTTGTATTGTCTTTGTTGTTATTTCGGATAAGGGGGAAGTTTTGGATGCTAAAATTGAAAAAAGCAGTGGTTTTATTCGCCTTGATCAAAGCGCTTTGGAGCAAGTGAAGCGTACACGGTTTTTGCCTGCAAAACAAAAAAATGAAAATGTTCTTTCGAAGAAAAAAATCATATTTAATTTTGAGCTTAAATAGACAGTGTGTACTGACTGAAGTAAAAAAAGATTAAATGAAAAATTTATCTGAAACAGAAACTCTTGAACTTAAAAAATCGACATCTGAATTAAAGGAAGCGGTAATTTCTATTTCGGCCATGCTGAACAAACATCAGTGTGGTGAACTTTATTTTGGAGTTGATAGTGCTGGCCGTGCAGTAGGTCAGACTGTTTCTGAAAAAACATTGCGTGATGTTTCTAAGGCCATTGGTGAAAATATTGAACCTAAAATTTATCCTAAAGTGAACAAGGTTAATATTGATGGGCGTTCGTGCATTCACATCGAATTTTCAGGTGATGAATTGCCCTACTTTGCCTATGGGCGGGCCTAAATTCGCGTGGCAGATGAAGATAGGCAGCTTTCCTCTAAAGAAATTGAAAAATTGATTTTAAAAAAACATAAAACGACTCTTTCTTGGGATTCGACCCCTGCTGAAATCTCTATCGATGATGTCAGCGAAAAAGCAGTGAAGGCCCATATCGCTCGCGCCAATGAATCGAGGAGACTTGATTATGAATATGTTGATTTGAAGAGTGCTCTTACAAAGCTAAAACTTATTAAGAATGGAAAACTTCTTAGGGCCGCTCAAGTCCTTTTTTCTGATGAGAATGATTTTGATTTACAGTTGGCCATTTTTGCTGGAACAGAAAAACTCACTTTCCTCGATATTCAAAGATATAATGGTAATCTTTTTAAACTTCTTGAAGATGCCGAACTATATGTGAAAAATCATATCAAATGGCGAGTAGAAATTGGTTCAAAAATGGAGCGTGAAGAAATTCCTGAAATTCCGATTGCTGCCATTCGTGAAGCGATCATCAATTCTCTTTGTCATCGTGATTACCGAAGTGCAAAGAGTAACGAAATTGCTATTTTAAAAGATCGCTTGGAAATTTTCAATCAGGGGAATTTTCCAGAGGGACTTTCTCCAAAAGATTTTATAAAAAAGGAAGAAGCTTCTGCATCTCCCAACAAACTTATTGCGCGCGTACTTTATTATTCGAAAGATATTGAAGAGTGGGGGACAGGGATCAAGCGAATTTATAACGAGTGCCATTCTCATGGTGTAAAGGTCACTTTTAGCGTTTTGAAGGCTGGGTTCAAGGTGACTTTTTTTCGTCCAGAAAACACTACCCAAAACACTACCCAAAACACTACCCAAAAGAATGATCTTGATACCGTTTCTAAAATTTTGTCTTTGATGAAAAAAAATCCTTCAATAACGAGAGAAGAGATGGCGCAAAATTTAAACCTCACTACTGACGGGATTAAATACCATTTAAAAAATATGCAAAATCAAGGTCTGATTAGACGTGTGGGCGGAAGGAAAATTGGACGATGGGATATTATTTCTAGTGACTAATTCATTTTGAGCTTAAATAAAAGGCCCCAAAAAGGGGCCTAAAATTATTCCTCACAATCTGGAATTGAGTTTAAAATAGTATGCATTACCGTCCCGCAAAGGAAAGAGCCTGGAAGAAAAGTGCTAGAGATAGAGGTAACATCTGCATTTATTGCAGAATCAAATTTAAAACTCATGCGGCAAAAGTATTCGGGGAATTTTTTTTGTGGGTCAAGTACATTTAATGATGGCCTAAAAATGAGAGCTTTCGCATCATGCTTACTTGCTACTTCATAGACGAGTGGTTCAAAAAGAAAGGTGCCAATTTTCATTTCTTTAACCACTTCGTAACCCTTTGCTTCAAGCCCATTTACTAATTTTTTTGCGTAGTCAGCAGGTAATTCTAATTGCTCATTCCAACTGTAATTTGGGCCTATAGCAAGAACGATGTTGCATTTTTTCTCCTCAGCAAAAAGAATTTGAGAGCCAAGAACCAAGCCTACAAATAAAGTCGTTTTCATAAAATCTCCTTTGTGTTTGAAGCCTAAGCATTTTACATGCACCCCCTTTTTTATCTTAGATGAGAATTAAAAAGGGGATGAAAATGAGCAAGAAAATTATTCTTCACAATCTGGAATTGAGTTTAAAATAGAATGCATTACTGTAGTGCTAAGAAATAAAGCTGGAAGGATAGAACTGCTAATCGATCTGAATCCTGTGCTTACACCTTCCATTTCAATTCCCATACGGCAAAAGTATTCGGGGAATGTTTTTTGCGGGTCGATGACATTTAATGATGGCCTAAAAATAATTGCTTTTGCATTGAGCTTCTCGGCCACCTCATAGACAAGTGGTTCATAGGCCCAGCTACCTATTTTCATTTGTTTAACGACCTCATAACCCTTTTCTTCGAGTCCGTTTACTAATTTTTTTGTGTAGTCATCCGGCAATTCTAATTGCTCATTCCAACTGTAATCAGGGCCTACTGCAAGAACGATATTGCATTTTTTTTCTCCAGCAAAAAGAACTTGAGAGCAAAGAACTAAGCCTACAAATAAAGTCGTTTTCATAAAATCTCCTTGTTGTTTGAAGTCATAATGCATTGTGCCACAAAAGAGCTTTTTGATGTTTATATTTGTTTTTAATAATTTAATGTATTATTATATTTTTACTAAACATTATGAAAGATATTTTTGACTATAACGATTACAAGCACTTCCTCATCGATAAAACACCCACAAAGGGTGAGGAGCGTGGGCGGCGCTCAAAGTTGGCCCAAGTTCTTAACTGCCAGCTTTCTTATATTTCTTTGGTCTTAACGACACCGAATCATCACTTTAATTTAGAGCATGGCCAAAAAATTTGTGAGCATTTTGAAATGAGTGATGAATCCACAGATTTTTTCCTCCTTCTTCTTTCAAAGGCAAGGGCAGGTTCGAAAGAATTAGAAAGGTATTACGAAAAAAAAATTCGAACAATTTTAAGCACTCGAGTGGAAATTAAAAATAGAATAAAAAATCATGAAACTTTAGATCAAAATGATCAGGCCATTTATTATAGTGACTGGTACTTTACAGCGCTTCATATGATTTTAAGAAGAGAAAAAGAAATTTCTATTAACTCCCACACCGGCGTAGCCGGTGCCGCCTCGAACATAAGTTAGCGTAGTTTGGAAGCACATCTTTCACACCACTTTACTTGAACCCAGTTTTCATTTAGGAGATTTTTGCCAGATAACAAG
>Ga0247844_1001498_pt1 | contig 42842 bp, 49 predicted proteins | sample LaCtaG_FD_192421 | JGI IMG/M metagenome (GOLD analysis project Ga0247844, IMG submission 192421) | Freshwater microbial communities from meromictic Lake La Cruz, Castile-La Mancha, Spain - LaCruzMarch201714.5m_1 | ecosystem: Environmental > Aquatic > Freshwater > Lake | place: Spain: Castile-La... | reverse complement strand
GATGAGTGTTCTCATGGCATAAGCCAGTAAGGTCACGGGAAGAACACCCGTTGATAGGCTCTACGTGGAAGCGCAGTAATGCGTGAAGCGGAGGAGTACTAATAGACCGAGGGCTTGACCATAAAAAATCTCAGCAGACTACAGAATTAGTTGAGATGTAGATTTACAGAGCGAAATTTAATTTGATTATCAAATTAAATTTAGTTAACCTATGCAGTTTTCAGGGCTCAGCCTTGAGGAAATACTATCCTGGTGTTCATGGCGCAGTGGAACCACACCGATCCATCTCGAACTCGGAGGTGAAACGCTGCAGCGGCAACGATAGTTGGGGGGTAGCCCCCTGCAAAAATAGCTCGATGCCAGGTAAAAATTTCCTTTTTAAATTAGTGCTTGAATTAGCGCTAATTCCCCAGCCACCTTCTAAAGGTGGCTTTTTTTGTGCTTTATTGGCCATGTTTAAAAATCTCTCAAGATTAACTTTTTGGCAATTTAGGCAGGTGATTCGTTTGTGGAATCGCCATGGCTGTGTTGATTTAAGTGCTGCATTTGCTTTTCATAGTTTGCAATCAATTTTTCCATTCCTTTTGCTTTGTTTTGGTGTAGCAGCTCGTGTTTTTGGTCAGGCCGATGGTGCGCTTGAACAGATTTTAGATTTTGCAGATCAGGTGCTTCCACCTGGTAGCAGATTTGTAATTGCTGATGTTTTGGAAACGTTAATAGCTCAAGGTCGAGCGGCAGGAATAATTGGTGCATTTGCTTTATTAATTACCGCTAGTAATGCAACCCTTTCGTTGCAGCGAGGTTACGACCGGCTTTGGCTTGGATTTAAGGAGCCACTATTACCTAATCATTCCTGGTTTTGGCACTTCAGTGATTTGTTATTGCAAAGGGCTAAGGCTATTTTTGGTGCATTGTTGCTTGTATTTTTATTATTAATTAATCAACTAACAACTCCTTTTAAATTGATTTGGCTTGGCATTTGGTCTTCTTTGGCTAGCTGGTCTTTAGTGTTGCCTGAAGTGTGGCAACTGCCGGCTCGATCTGCTACTTCTGTTTTTTCTAGCTGGTGTGCTTTATTAATTGGTATTGCGCTCTTGTTTAGTTTTTTGCCCCGCAGAAGGCCACCCTTGAAATTCCTTTGGTATGGCGCACTATTTGTTGCAACAACTCTAACGTTGCTTAATCCGTTGCTGGGTAGTTTATTGATCTGGCTTTCCTCTCGTTTTCTTGCCTATGGCTTGGTTGGCAGTGTGATTGTGCTTAATCTTTGGGTTTGGTTAATTGGTTTGATCCTATATTTTGGGATGACATTGACCGTAGTTAGGCGCTCAAGAAACATCGAGGCTTAATTCATTAAGTATTAAGCCTTCTGGATCTAGTTTCTTTATATCCTGAACCACTTGGTTGAGTATTTCGCGGCAAGTTTTTTCCATTTCCAGTGCCTCTGCATATAGGCTTGGGATATCTTCAATTGGCAACTCTTCGCTTTGTAGATTGCTAATTATTTCTTCAAGTGCTTCTTGAGCTTGCTGGTAGTTCAATTGTTGTTTGTTTGATTTTTTCATAATTGCCCCTCGTTTTTTCCTTTTTCGAAATTGTTGATTGTTAATTCTAAGCTGCCATCAATTAATTCTGCGCTAATTAAGTCTCCCTTTTTTAGATTCTTGCTATTTTTCACTACTTTTCCAGCTTCAGTTCTCAAGATGCAATACCCCCTTTTTGCTAAACGCAGTGGTGACACCGCACTCCTTAAGTTAATTAAATTTTTTAACTGCCAGAGCTTACGTTCAATCCTTTTTTCTACTGAGTTTTTGCACTGTTGGTTTCCTTGATTTTGATGGTGATTATCAATTTTTATTTGGATGCGATTTTGCAAGTATTGGCGCCAGTGCAAGCCCTGCTGATACAGCTGTTGTTGCTTCTGTTTGCAATCTGGTAGTAGGGCAACAATTGCGGCGGTTGGTGTTGCCGCTCGGTAATCAGCAACAAGATCCGCCACTGTGATGTCGTCTTCATGGCCAATTCCTGTAATTGTTGGTATCGGGCAACGGCTGATGCAGCGAGCTATGGCTTCGCTATCAAATATTGCTAGATCTTCGCGGCTACCGCCTCCCCTTGCCAGCACCAAAGCTTCTATACCTAATTGTTGCCAATGTTTTTCAAGCTTTTCAAATACTGAACAGATTTCTTTTTCTTTATCGCCTTGCACCGGAATTGGCACCACACGAATTGCACAACCAGGCCAGCGTTGTTGAGCGGTACGCAATAAATCTGCCAATGCGGAGCTTGGCACGCTAGTTAGTAAGGCGATACAACTCGGATACGCCGGTAAACTGCGCTTCTTCTCAAGCGCTAGTAAGCCTTCTGCCTCTAATTTTATTTTTACTGCTTCAAAGCGTCGTAGCACCGTTGTAAGAGACGGCCTCATATCAAGTACTTGAACGCTCAGGCTTGCCCTAGCCGCCCAAAAATTTAGTTTTGCTACCACCACCACGCCATCGCCATCTTCCGGGCAAAAATCTAGGCGTTGCACGGTGGATGCCCATGCCACTGCTTGAATGGTGGCATCACCATCACTAAGGGTGAACCAGAGATGCCCTTTCTTAAGTACTGGTTTTAAGGCTGCTGCCTCAATTAAAAAGCGGGGCGCAAAAGCCCTTTCCAGCAGCACCCCAATGGCTTCGTTTAATTGCTGAACGGAGTACCGAGGTAAATCCATTAATTCTTTAGTTGCTTGTAGCGGTGCCAAAACCAAGTACTCGTGGCACTTCCTAGTAAAAACACAACTAACCCCCAGGTGGTGTTGATGCGAACTAGGCCAATAAAGGTAATCGCTAATGAGCTACTCAATATCCTTGAGCCATCCCGGCGATTTTGAACGAAAAGCCCCATCGCATCCATGCAAGCCCAATCACCATATCGAGTTGCCTGTGGGTGCTGGCAGTTTTGAGCATAAAAAAGGAGGCTTGCGCCCCCTTCTTAATTAGTTAAAGATGAATTCTGCCGAATCAGCCGAGGCCAACTTGAGCAAGGATTCCCTGGCCGGTGAGAAGCTCAGTAGCAAGGCCGATTACAAAACCCATCATGGCTAGGCGTCCATTCCAGGTTTCAGCGAAATTCACAAAACCGAAGCGTGAATCAGAATCAGACATGGTGCGAGGTGGTGAACTGCGCTAATTGTAACGTTTAATAGCGCGCTATTGACAGTATTCCCCGAAATAGGTTCGGTGCATATCCAGGATTGACATTTGCAGGTTTATGGCTTAAGGCTGAGCTTTAGCTTTTCTTCCAGTGACGGATCGAGCCGTGCAGCTTTTGGGATATGGCTCCGCTTTTCTTACTACAACAAGCTTTTTCCCTCAGGCCATCAAGGTTCTCCGCACAAACGAAACAAGAGGAATCTCCCTGAGAATGTATTTGCTATTCACTTTGGGGGTAGCAGGCTGGGGAATCTATGGCTGGCTAAACCGTGATTGGCCAGTTTTTGCCGCTAATTTGATTACTTTTCCAGCCACCGCTGCAATCCTTGAACGCAAAATAAAATCTCTGCTTAATCAGCGCACATGACGGGCGCCATCTACTGGGTGATATGGCTCACCAGTGGTTTGTTCAAACACAATCGCTGGTAAACCTGTTTCAAACATGGTTTGCAGTGCCTCTTTTAAATAAGGGTTCCAGCCACCGGTAGAAACCTTGCCGTGGCGCACAGTCCAATCCCAAGTGCCTTGAAGATCTCTGGGGATACGGCCTTCACGATCTCTGCGGGCAACAAGATCTTGAGATTCCACAAGCCCCACCAAAATTGGCTCTTGGCCATAGGCGGGAGTAATGGTGAGCTCTAGGCGAACGGGATTATCTTTAACCATCCGCAACCGAAATCTTGGCGGCAACTTCACCGCTTTGAGTACGGCTGCCACCACTTTGGTGCGTTGATCCACTTGGGTAACTCCGGCTTGCATCGGTACTCAGTTTGAAGTTTCTACTAGCTTGCGCGATCGTCGGCCTTCAGCGGTTCGTTATCTCCGCTGAAGCGCACTACTAGCAATTCTTCCGTTGTGATTCTGCCATTGGCATCAAGCATTTCTGGGTGGATATTGATTGGCGGCCGTGGTTGAAGCATTGCAGCGCTTGAACTAAATCCCTTGCCCATCACACGGAAGGCCTGCCATAGCAGTGCAGCCATGCAAGCTAGATAAAGGAGTGGAAAAACCTGATTCATCTTGCTCAACTACGTATAGCCACCATTATGGGCGTTAGATCAAAAGGCTTGTTTCTGCAAATAGCAAAATTGCCTACGCAACTGTTTATTTCAGCGGCTCTGCTTGCAATGTCAGCACCTGCGCTTGCTCAAGGGGGGCTGCCCCTTGGGCGTAGTTCTTTTGTTGCTGATGCGGTACGCAGGGCAGGTCCGGCAGTGGTGCGGATAGATACCGAACGCACGGTGGTTAGTACAGGCTCAAGGGGTGTACCCCAGATGCTTTTGATGGATCCCCTTTTTAGGCAGTTCTTTGGGGTGCCAGGAGCGGGGATTCCGAGCCAGCGCACGGAAAGGGGCCAAGGCACTGGAGTGATTTTTCAGCCGGAAGGCCTAATTCTTACAAATGCCCATGTGGTGGATGGCAGCAGCAGGGTCACTGTGGTGCTGGTGGATGGCCGCAGTTTGGAGGGTTCCGTTGTGGGCAGCGACCCAATAACCGATCTGGCGGTGGTGCGTGTTAGCTCTAATTCGCCCTTGCCGGTGGCCCCCCTTGGAAATTCCGATGGGGTTCAAGTTGGAGATTGGGCAATTGCCGTGGGTAATCCTTTTGGGCTTGATAACACCGTTACTTTGGGCATCATCAGCAGCACAAATCGCAATGCCAGCAAGCTTGGAATAACCGATAAACGTTTGGATTTAATTCAAACTGATGCTGCTATCAATCCGGGTAATTCAGGCGGACCGCTTTTGAATGCTGAAGGTCAAGTGGTGGGTATTAACGCGATGGTGCGCTCTGGCCCAGGTGCTGGCTTGGGATTTTCAATACCTATAAACCGGGCCCGAAATATTGCAGATCAACTAGTGAAAAATGGCCGAGCTAGCCACGCCATGGTTGGCTTGGTTCTGCAAACTGATCCACGCGGGGTAAGAGTTGCGTCTTTAATGCCTGGCGGCCCTGCTGCAAGGGCTGGCTTGCAAATTGGTGATCTGATAACAAAAGCTTCTGGAAAGCAGATTAAAGATCCCGCTCAATTTTTAAAGGCAGTTGAAGCAACTGGAGTGGGGCAACCGCTTGATGTAATGGCAATGCGCGAAGGGAAAATATTTAACTACTCCTTAATACCTGTTGAAATGAGTCAAATAATCAAAAGATAAGAAATTTCCAGGATTTAAGTAGATCTAGTAAATGGCTGGTCCAATAGGAATTTGCTGCTTAATAACCCAGTTTGTGGCAGCTTTCTGGGTTTGCCAGGCATTCAATAACTGCTTAGACAAACCGCGCAACACCTCTAGATCCGATTCAGAATCTATTGCCCTACTAATTCGTTCAACTTCAAATTTTTGACCAAGGCTGAGATTCAAGGAATTTTCCATGGTTTAAAAGCTGCTACCAATATCCTAAGAACTGTTTCAGTTTATTGCGTAGCAGCTGAACCGCTGCCCCTAATGCTCCACATCTCCCCCTTCGCGTAAGTCGTCTACGCAGCGGGTTACGCAGGCACCATCTTCGAGAGAGCATTCAGTAATGCATTGAAAGTAAGCTTCAACCGCATCCCAGGCTTGAACGTGGCCTTGGCCATGTAATTGGTTGGCTTGAGCGTTTGAGCTGTTGATCTGGCTGAACTGGCTCACTTTGGTTAAATGGCGGTAGTTCAGTCAGCGTATGAACACTTTTCAGCTTGGTCTACAAAAATGAGTCTTGTTGCCTAGTCAACTGTGAAGTTACGTGTTGTTGGGCATTTGATTGGGCACTTCCGTTGCCAGGAAAATGCCTTCAACACTGGGCTGATGCTGAGGGTGTCGCTAGCTAGGTGGAACTTGTAGCGACTCAGAGATCCCTTTGCTGCCACTAAACCGCGCACCTCTCCAAGTTTATGGAACATGCAGCAATCCACTATTTGGGCATCATTTGACCATTGCTTGCGCAATTTGTGCTGAGCCCTGGCGAATGGGGATGCCATCACTTGCAAAAGCTTTGTGGAACATCAGCTCAACACCAATAAGCAATTGGCGCAATGGCCAATTCCCGCGCGTTCACAAGGGGTGTGAAACTTACCCATAGGGCTAGTGAGCTCCATCAGAGTTACCCCACGGATGGGGTGGAGAAGGAAGAGATGATGAGCGTTTTCAAACATGCTCAGCTTGGTCTTTTGCGGCGGCTATCGGCCTTGCTTTTTTGCTTCTGACGGTTAGCGCTGCGTTTAGCCTCTTTTTCTGCCTCTACTTCGCTAAGCAGCAATAATTCCTTTTCCTCTTCTTTTTTTTGTTCGTAATAGGCGTAATCGCCTCGGTAAAGCACAAGATCACCATCTTTAATTTCGACTATTTTGTTAGCAACTTGGGCTAAGAAATAACGATCGTGGCTCACAATTAATGCGGCGCCTTCATATTCCTTAAGGGCTGCTTCCAGCATTTGCTTGGCGGGGATATCAAGATGATTTGTTGGTTCATCCAGCACCAGCAAGTTGCACGGACTCAGCAACATTAAAGCCAATGCAAGCCGTGCTTTTTCTCCCCCTGAAAGTTGGCCCACCTCTTTAAATACAGCTTCATTGCTGAAACAAAAACTGCCGAGCAATGAACGCACCTGGGTTTGGGTCCAATCAGGCACTGCTTCATAAAGGGTGTCTATTACTGTTTTTTCAAGGTTGAGAGCCTCGGCTTGGTTTTGCTCGAAATAGCCAGCAATCACGTTGTGCTCCCCTAACCGAGCTGAACCCTCATCAGGTTTTTCGTTGCCCATCACCAAGCGCAATAACGTTGACTTACCTGCTCCGTTGGGGCCCACAAAGGCAATGCGATCGCCCCGTTCCACCTCAAGATTGGCCCCCAAGAACAAAATCTTGTCGCCATAACTGTGGGTTAAATCTTCAAATACAGCGATCTCGCGGCCGCTGCGGGGGGCGGGGGGAAATTGGAAACGAGGTCCCCCAATACCTTCAGTTGGAGCCTCGAGGCGATCAACTTTATCCAGTAATTTTTCGCGACTTTTTGCTTGGGTCGATCTGGTGGCGCTAGCCCTAAAACGGTCGATAAATGCCTGCTGACTAGCAAGTTCCTTTTGCTGCCGTTCAAAGGCGGATAGATTTGCCTCCTGTTCTAAGAGCTTTTGTTCAAGGTGTTCACTGTAATTACCTAAATAAGAACGCGATACGCCGCGCTCTGTTTCTACAATTTGATTACATACACGATCAAGAAATGCACGGTCATGACTAATTACAACTTGAGGAACAGTTTGATCGCGAAGATAGTTTTCCAGCCATTCAATTGTTTCAACATCAAGGTGGTTTGTGGGCTCGTCAAGGAGCAATAAGTCTGGTTCTTGTAGTAGTATCTTGCCAAGAGCAATCCTCATTTGCCAGCCGCCGGAATAGTCGCCAACAAGATCTTCCGCCCCTGATTGAGAGAAACCAATGGTGGGTAATAATTTATCGATCCGAGCATCTAATTCATAGCCATGTAATGCTTCAAATTGGTTTTGCAAGCTTCCTAATTGCTCAATTAATTTATCTAAATGGGCGGGGTTTTCCGCCGCTTCGCTACTGGCCATGGCCTGCTCAACCGCTTTTTGTTTATTGAGCACTTTTGCTGCTTCGCCAAAAGCTTGAAACAGTTCTTGGCGCACTGTGGAGCGCAGATCAACGTCGAATTCCTGTTGCAAATACACGATTCGAGGATCCCCTTGCTTCACCACAAGCCCAGTGGTGGGATCTTCTAAGCCAGCAATGATCCGCAGCTGGGTGGATTTACCGGCGCCATTAACCCCCACAAGGCCAATCCGATCCCCCGCTTTTACCTCCCAGGTCACATCCCGCAGCACTTCCCCAGTGGGATAGATCTTGCTGACCCGTTCAAGCCGCAGCATCTTGCCAGCACCAATGGGCAGACCTTACCAAGCATGCGGCGCGGCAGACTCTTAATCAGCCACCTTGCTGCCTAGATGCTCAAGCGCTTGGAACAGGTAACCGCTCTCGTTGTAGCTGCAGGCTTGGCAATCGTGAGCTACTGGCTATTTTTTAGCTGGGCCCAGGGGGGAGCCGAAAAAAAACCAGCTGATTTCCAAAGAACTGAAATCCAAAGAACTGAAAGCCTTGAACAACGCCGTATCAAGTGAGCTTGTTGCGGCTGCCAAACATGCAATCCACGTATCTGCGGGTTAACTCCCGTTGCTGCGAACTCTGTTGCCCCCCCTGTTGCAACAGAAACCCAGCAAGAGCAGCCTGTAGAAGGCGGTATTGATCCCATTGAGGATGCAGATCAATGAATCGCACCATGGCCTCAAATAATGAACTCGGCAGAGGGGTTTGAAAACTCACCTGATATTCATCTACTACTGCGGATGTGGTAGCTCGATTAACCAACGTTGCCGTTTATCAGTTGCACCAATACGCCACAGAAAAAGGGCTTCGTCAAAATTGCCGCTTATTTACTGTCTGTTTGATCTAAGAGCTGAGATTGCCCATGGCCACTGGATTGTTCCAGTTAACGAAAATTCCCGCTTGAGTTGAAGCTCGAGGCTGGCTCCCGTCAAGGGTGCAGCTGCGGTGCTACACAATTTCCCCAAGCTTCAAAGGCAGACAGGCTTAGATGCTGACTACTTGTGGAAAAATCTTGTAGCTGAGGTGGAAAAGCTGCTGCGGCTGTGGAAAAGCTTGTTTGATTAGTAGCACTTATCAAACGTAAATTGCCTGGCCTGATCTCAGGCGGCTAATTCTTCCACGCTCTCTACGGCTGAAGCGTCTTCCATGGTGCGGGCATCAAGGCAAAGCACCTTGCGCAGCTGGGCATAGTTGCGCGCCATTGCAGCGCGACCCTCTTGGCTGGCTCCGTATTCAGCTCTTTGCAATACGTGATGAAGGTGGGTTAGCAGGTAAGTGCTGATAACGGCTGAAACCAGCACATCACTTTTCTCAGCACCTTTCTCAGCGCTTTTCTCAGCGCTTTTTTTGGAGGCTAGAGACATGGGCGTTCCCCTTTGCTGTCAACTATAGTGGCGGATACTACCCATGACAGTGTCACTACACTTGTCAGTATTTCTGCCCCTGGGTTCCATCCTTTGCCCACTCGTCAAACCTCCAGCAGCGGTAAATCCAAGTCTCCGCGCATCCAGGTGGTGTTACCGGAGGGGCTTTGGGAGCGCCTTTCTGCAGCTGCAGAGGCAGACAGCCGCACAGTTAGCAACATGGCCAAGGTGTTGATCCAGCAGGGGCTCAGCCAATGGGAGCAAGCTGCCAACCCGCAAAGCAACAGCGAGCTACTACGCGATCAGTTGGAGCGCCAGCAAAAAAGCCCGCTTAAGCGTTTACGGGGGCTGCCTCGCCGCATTCGCCTCAATCGCTAAGGGCGCACCAATTGCCCCAATAGTCCGCAGCGCTTCGCTCCTGTTACAGATGGAATACCCGCTGCAAATCCCCGTTGTTGCCACCAGGCCAACAACGCGAAGGCCAGGGCTTCTCTTTCTTGGTGGCCAATGCCTAGCTCAGCTAGGGGCCTAACCCACACCCCGTGGCAGCGATTCTGCAATTGCAACATCAGGGCTTTATTTCGGCAGCCGCCCCCAGAAATCAAAAGTTCAAGTGGTTTTATACCCCGATCGAGATCGGCTGCTACAGCAGCAGCACTAAAGGCTGTGAGGGTGGCAATCACGTCTGCTGCCGCCTCAATTCCAGCTTTTTTAAGGCTTAAAAGTCTCGCCTCCAGGTCTTGGCGTCCGTAGAGCTCGCGGCCAGTAGATTTTGGTGGTGCTTTCTGTAGGTAAGGCTCCTTAAGCCACTGCTGCAGCAACTCTTCTTGCACCTTTCCCTCTAGAGCCCAGCTGCCGTCTTGGTCGTAGCTGCGGGCGCCAGCACTAAAAAATTGAACCGCTAAATCAATCAAGCTATTGGCGGGTCCGCAATCCCAGCCCCGTAACGGCTTGGTTTGATCGGGGCCATGGGCTGGCGGCAGCAAAGTTACATTCGCAATGCCGCCAAGATTCAAAACAGCACGCCAACCTCCAACCGCTGGCAATAGGGCTTGATCGGTGCGTGGAACCAATGGTGCCCCTTGTCCGCCCCGGGCTAGATCAGCTGCGCGGAAATTACTTACCACCGGCTTTTGCAGCATTTCCGCCAGTGCTGCGGCATTAAGGCTTTGCCAACTACTGCCAAGCAGTTGTAGATGGGGTGGCTGATGCCAGAGGGTTTGGCCATGGCAGCCCACCAGCTGCGCGCAATTTTTGGGGTCAGCGGCGCGGGCGCAAACAGCTTGGGCTTTGGTGATTTCTTGCTCGAGTTGCAGCCAAGCAGCAGCAGGTAAGGGTTTCCCCTGCCCGGCTGCCACTATGCGTTGCTGCAAATCAACTGGATAGGGGTGATGGGCACTATTGAGAAGCCGCCAACTGGGCCGCTGGGTATTACCCCAAAACCTCACCAGCACCCCATCCACCCCATCGGCGCTGGTGCCACTCATCAGGCCCAGCACCGTTGTTGCCATATCAGCGGTTTGGCTGGGGGGTAGTGCGCAGGTATGGCTTTACCTCAGTTACACCTTTAGGGAATTTGACCCGTGCTTCTGCTGTGGGAATCGAAGGCACCACTACACAATCATCGCCATCAACCCAATTAACAGGTGTTGCCACCTGATGGTTATCGGTGAGTTGCAAGGAATCGATCACCCGCAGAATTTCATTGAAATTGCGACCAGTGCTGGCTGGATATGTGATTTGTAGACGCAGTTTTTTGTTTGGATCAATAATAAAAACTGAACGCACTGTGAGATTATTAAGCGCATTGGGATGAATCATCCCGTAGAGATCACTTACACTTTTGTCGGCATCGGCAAGAATTGGATAATCAACAAGGGTGCATTGGGTTTCGTTGATGTCGCCAATCCAACCTTTGTGGCTTTCAGCTGAATCGACACTTAGAGCAATTGTTTTTACATTGCGCTTCTCCCACTCGGGCCTTAGTTTTGCCACTTCGCCCAACTCAGTGGTGCATACCGGGGTGTAGTCAGCTGGGTGAGAGAAGAGCACCACCCAGCTGCCTTCAGCAAAGTCGTAGAGATTGATAGATCCCAGCTGAGAGTCTTGGGTGAAGTTTGGAACGGTGTCGCCGAGTTGAAGGGTCATATGCATAGGGAATACGCTTAATAATGCTTGCACAAGCTGTGCAGGCTGGCAGAGATGAGTACCCCCCTGGCGCTTTTTAACGGCAGTTATCTGGGGGAAAGGCCAACGGGGATTGGGGTTGTAGCAAGGGAGCTATATGCAGCCCTAGATCATCAAGAGGTGCCAGCGCTTTGGCCGCAGGGCCTCTCCCCAGACCATGGCTCCCGCGGACACTTACGACGTTTGCTTTGGACCCAGAGGCAATTGCCAAAGTTGTGGAAGAGCAGCGGTGCTCCGCTTTTGCTGTCTCCCCTACCGGAAGCTCCTCTGGGTAAAGGTGTGCCTGCGGTGGTTCTCGCCCACGATCTGCTACCTCTGCGCTACCCCCAACTTTCGCCTCTACTCGCATATCACTTGGCCTATGTGCCATTGGTCTTGCATCGAGCTCGCCACGTGCTGTGCAATTCAGAGGCAACTGCCCGGGAGGTTCACATGAGGTTGCGCCTGCCTTTGCGGCGGCTATCGGTGTTGCGTTTGGGTTTTTCCCCGGGCTTATTGAAGCCCATGGGGTTGCAGAGGGAAAACTTTTTGCTGGTGCTTGGCCGCCATGATCCCCATAAAAATCTGGCCCGTTTAATCCGCGCTTTTGCTCGGCTTCCGCAGGGGGAGCAGATGTTGCATTTTGTTGGTCCCCACGACTCTCGATACACCCCCAAGTTGCAGCAACTAGCAGTGGAACTTGGGATTGAAAAGCGTTGCCGCTTTACCCCATGGGTTGATAACAATGAACGCCTTACGTTGTTAAATCGTGCCACGGCATTAGTTATGCCAAGTCTTTGGGAGGGTTTTGGTTTACCTGCGCTAGAGGCGATGGCCTGCGGTACGCCGGTTTTAGCTTCCACCGCCGGGGCGTTACCTGAAGTTGTTGGAGCTGCGGCATTACCTCTTAATCCCTTGGATATTGATCAAATGACATCTGCAATCGCGCAGATATTTAACGATCGATGCTTGCAGCTGGAATTGGCAAAGGCTGGGCCGGCGCGGGCGGCTCAATTCAACTGGTGCATAACTGGCGCAAATCTCACGCAAAGGCTGAAAGAACTAGCAAATTAAGCAACTACTAATGCTCGAGAAATTCACCAAGCCAGCCTGCAGCCACCTTTAAAGGCAACTGTGCGCCCGGTAGGCGGGTGAGATAGGCCCAACGCCGTATTTGTTGGGCTGCAGGGCCTGCCAGGGTTATTCCCATACCTGTGAGGCTTGCTTTGCCAACACCAAGGCTGAGCATTTCACCAAGGTCACGCCATACGAAATCCTCTAAAGGTTCTGCAGCTAATGAGCGCATTAAGTTGCGAGCAAGTATTGGCGCCTGCTGGAAAGCCACTTGGGCACTTGCAGGTAGTGGAGGGTCGTGGGGAACAAAGGCACCATCACCAATGCCAAAAATTTCAGGAAAATCCTGAACTTGCAGATTTGCAAGGCATTGAAGCTTGCCATTTCGTTGCTGGGGGAGCTGGGGGCATGGCGGCTTGCTTTGCTGGCCTGCAGTCCAAATAACAGCAGCGATTTTTAATTGCTCGGGCGTTTCAGAACCCTCTTGATTGAGTTGCAACTCATGGGCTCCCACACTTAATACCTCACAGTTGCAACGCAAGCGCACGTCTAAGCGTTGCAGCGCCAGTAGCGCCTGCTGGCGATTGAAAGCCTTGGCATTGGCTAAACATTGCGGACCCCGCTCGAGCAGTTCCACCACAGCAAAGCCCTTTAATAAATCTGCCAATTTGCAAGCCAGCTCCACTCCAGTGGGGCCAGCTCCAACAACTGCAATCCGTTGCAGCGGTTGAGGTTGTTGTTTTATTTTTTTGATTAATGCCGCCAAGCGATCCACATCCGCAAGGGTTCTAAAAGTTTGGGCATAAGTTTCCACTCCAGGCACGCCAAAGCTGAAAGGAGCCGCTCCTGTAGCCACCACCAAGCGGCTGTAGTTGAGCTCCTTGCCACCGACGGTGTGCAATTTGGAAGCTTCAGGGGTAATGGCTGTTGCCCGATCTTTTAACCAACCAATGCCGTGGCCTGCTAGCAAGTTGTCGTAGCGCGGCGCAAGTTGCCAGAGGGCGAGTTCGGCACTGAGCAATTCGTAGAGAAAAGGTGAAAAAACAAATCTTTCGTTTGGTTCAACCAAAAGCAGTGGGGGGTGATTGGCTTGTTTTGCCAACTCGAGAGCTGTGTAGAGGCCCCCAAAACCGCCGCCAATAATCACTATCGGTGCCTGCACTACTACAACCTCCGATTTATTGGCACACTACGGGGTTTAGCGTGACGCTGCGGTTGGTTGGAAGTTGATGAATGGGGCGTTCGTCGCTCGATATTGCAGCTGAGTTGGAACTGTTTCAGGCCCAACTAGTTGAACTTGATGCCCCAGGGCAGTTGCAGTGGGGTTTGCAACAATTTGGTTCTAGCTTTGCGCTAACCACAAGTTTTGGTATCCAATCGGCGGTGCTGCTGCATCTAGCCACTCAAATTGAGCCAAATATTCCGATCTATTGGGTTGATACCGGTTATTTACCCGAGGAAACCTATGTTTATTCTGAAGACCTTAAAAATCTTTTACAACTCAATATTCAAGTGGTCCAGCCCTCCATGAGCCCGGCGCGGATGGAAGCGTTATTGGGCAAATTGTGGGAAAGCGAGGAGCCTGGTGCGCTAGCTAAATATCACCGGCTGCGCAAAGTGGAGCCGCTGGATCAAGCCCTGGATACTGCATCGGTGGCTTGTTGGGCGAGCGGGGTGAGAGCCCGTCAAACAGACCACAGATCAACCATGGCCCCGCTGGAATTAATTAGGGGTCGCTGGAGCTTGCGCCCGCTGCTGCGATACACCAGCAAGGATGTTTATTACTACATGCAAGAGCACAAGCTGCCCCCCCATCCTCTTTTTGAGCAGGGCTACAGCACTGTTGGGGATTGGCACTCAAGCGCCCCTGATTCAGGGCAGGGAAGGGGAAGCCGTTTTGCGGGCAAGCAGCAGGAATGCGGCCTGCATTTGCAGGAATCAATGCTTGAAGGGGCTGGGATCTAGGCGATGGAACGGCTGCTCTTGATCGGTAATAGCCGTTGGCATTGGGGTGTAGGCGATCACTTTTGGCATTGCAGCCCAGCCCAAGGCCTTGAACAATTTTTGCAGCAGCCTCCCCAGCGATGGGCTGCTGTGGGGGAAGTACCAAAGGAACTTGAAGCTTGGAATCAAAGCCAAGTAGTGGGTGAAATGGTGCCCCTTAAAAACCAGGCGATTGGACTTGGCATAGATCGCGCTCTGGTGGGGTGGGGAGCCTGGCAGCGCAGCGCCGGAGCAGTGTTAGTAGCTGATGCTGGCACTGCGTTAAGCCTCACTCTTGTGGATTCTGGCGGCGCTTTTTGCGGCGGCCGAATCATGGCCGGAGCAGCTTTACAACTGCATTCGTTGAATCAGGCCACCAATGCCCTGCCAGAGGTATTACTTCAAGAGGTAGGCCGGCTGAAAACTACGGAAATTTGGCCCCAAAACACCGTGGGAGCCATGTCTGTTGGCGTTTTGCACGGGCTGGCTGCAGCGCTTTGTAGTAGCTACAGCCAAATGCCCCTTCTGTTTTCTGAGGCGAAGCTCTGGCTCACGGGGGGGGATGCAGAGTTGTTGCAGCCCCTTTTGATAGAAGCTGGTTTGCAACCTCGCTTGGCCCTAAATCTCGCCTTGGAAGCCCTGGGGCGGCTTAGCTGCTGATACCAAGGTCGTTGAGAATGGTTTCAGCCATTGTTTCAGCTTTTACTTTTGTGTAAATCTTTTCCAGCTTTCCTTCTGCATCTATTACAAAAGTGTGGCGCATCATTCCCATGTATTCACGCCCCATAAATTTTTTAAGGCCGTAGCTTTCATAGGATGTAGCAACTGGGCAAGGCTCCTCATCACTTAATAAAGTAAAAGGCAAGCTGTATTTTTCAATGAATTTGCCGTGGCTTTTTGCGCCATCTTTACTAATACCAAAAACTTTGATGCCATTTGTTTCGAATAAAGCCCATTGGTCACGAAAATTGCAAGCTTCTTTTGTGCAGCCTGGAGTGTCGTCTTTTGGATAGAAATAGAGCACAACCCTTTTGCCGCGTTGCTCTTCAAGATTTACCGATTGGCCACTTTGATCTGGAAGGATGAAGCTGGGAGCGGAATCGCCGATTTCAAGTGCCATGGCTGGATCTATGGGCTCGTTAGAACTTAAGCAGTCTCGCTTGGGTTGGGGAGCTCTCAAAGATCCAGCTGATGGTGATCTGCTAGCGGGAATCACAGCCCAGGAGCAGTGTTGGGCTGAAACACTGCCTAGCTCCATAAAACAAAGATTTCTGTGCAGCAGATTTTTAGTGCGCCGTTGGTTGGCTCATTGGTTTGATATTGATCCACTCGAGATTCCCCTCAAGGCGCCCCCAGGTGTACCCCCACTTTTGGCGCGGGGATGGGGTGAAGTGAGTTGGAGCCATAGCGCAGAGCGGCTGTTGCTCGGTTGGTCGAGAAAGCAAATCGGGGTTGATCTGGAGCGGGCTAGTCGCCCCCTGGCGGCAAAGGCATTGATGCAACGCTTTTTCCCTGAGATCGAACAAGCTCAGCTGGTGCATCTCAAAGGGGATGCTTTGCATCAGGCTGTTTTAAGCAGCTGGGTTGCAAAGGAGGCATTAATAAAACAAAAACGCAGCAGCATCGCTTTAGAGCTGTTGGATTGGTGTAAGGAATACAACCAGCCAATTGCGCGGCATCTTCCCAGTGGAATTAGCTGGCCTGTTCAGGTGAGCCGCATCAGTTTTGATGCTGAGTTGTGGCTTGTGGGCTGGAGTGGAGCAATGGTGCCACCACTGGAAACTTTTGTAAGCAGCTAATTTCAGGGGATAGTTCCCATTGCCATGCCACGCACATACAAGTTTGTGCTGATTTTGTTGCTGGGCATGGTGGGGCTGGCAGGGCTTTTGCGCCTTCAGTTGCTGCCACCGCCCCTGGCACGCGTTAGCGCAGACACCACCCTCAACGATTTGGAGGCTCAGGAATCGCTGCAGGAGGTGCGTCAGCAGGCAGCAGCTCTAATGAGCCGCTTTGTTGGGGGAGAAATCACAAGGCACTACTGGGGTGGATTTACGCCTTTTATGGACGTTCTTGGTATCGAGCTGCCCACTGAATTTGAAGCCAAAGTTGATGTAACTCCAGAAAAGGCTCGTTTGAGCTTGCGGCCGCGGCAAATAGATGAGCGCTACTTGGCGGAGGTTCGAATAAACAATAATGTTGCCCGCGGGGTTGCTTGCCGCGGTTTTGGGAACAATGCGGAATTTCGGCTGGCGGGGGAGCGGTTGCTTTGCCCTAAGGGGTGGTTTGCAGTGATCGATCCCTCCGTGGATGGGTATCGCAACCGGTAAGTATTGATCAGGGTTTGAAAACTGGGTTGGCTAATTTTCTTTTTGGAGCTAAATTAAATTCGACGTGTTCCTTTTGCTCCCATGCTGAAGCGCATTGCCGCTGGCCTTCTTGCCGGCGCTGCCATTTCCGTGTCTGCCTTGCCAGTTTCCGCTCAGCCCTCACCTGTTCGTTGGAACTCTGGTGGTGCTGTATGGACTACAAAATTTTCTGATTTCAACGACTTCCTTAAGTCGAAGGATGCCTACAGCAACGAGCGTGGCCTTTCTTCTGGTTTGGCTGCTTCAGGCTGGACCGCTAAGGAAGTTCAAGCCGGTTTATCTAAAACCTACAACGTAGATTTAGTTGGTGTTTCCCGCTATCTCTATTCAAAAAATGGCGTTAAGTTCCTGCAGGATCAAACCCGCAGCTACTTCCCTTACTGGGCACAAAAAGCAACAGCAGTTCAAGCTTTGCGTTCTGCAATCATCCTCGCTTCTGTAGACGGCAAACTGTCTTCTGCTGCGATTATGAAGAACTTGCCTGTTGATTTCCGTTTGGCTGATACCTGCACCACATTTGATGGCAAGCAGAATATCTGTGCAAAAGGCAAGTGTAAGGGCGAAGCTCAGTGCAGCTCACTGCTTTCTTGGTATGTGTTCTTGCCTGCTTGTATTCAAGCCAATCAAGTGATCGATAAAGTAACTGCCCGTTCCGCTGGAGCCAGCGCCGCCCCTGCTGCCGTTCGTGGCCTTTGGTAATTAGTTGATCTTTTGATCAGTTAATTTACGTTTTTATAAACCCCGCCTCAGGGCGGGGTTTTTTTGTGCTGTTAAACGCTGATGTATCAGGGGTTGAATCAGTTTGACACCCAGCTGATGCTGGTAGCAATTTTCAAGTTCAGTTAATAATTCACCTGCGAAGTTGTTAAGCCACCAGCAACGGTATTTACTTTCGGGGTTAAACCACTGCTCCAGTAATTGGGGGCTAATAATAAATTCAACCTGTTCCAGCCATTTATCTACAGAAGCCACCCAGCCAGAACTTTTCAATTGGTTCTCAAGCGGTTGCTTAAAAGCTTCATTATTAAGCCATTCTTTTTCTAATTGACACATCTCAATTTGCAGGCTGTTTATCCAGCCCAAAGACCCCTTAGGCAATAGATTCAATGGCCCTAATTCCCTGTGGCTATTTAGAAAAGTAAGGCGACCATCTTCAGTTAGTAGTAAATCTAACTGATTAAGCCATTTCTCTCTTTCGTTGGGAGATGCGCCCTTGAGTAGATTGCGTCCAATAATAAGTTCAAACTTCTCACCTTCTTGTAGTTGCAGATGAAGTTGGTCGAGGCAATGGGGCTCAGTTTGATAAATAATAGGCTTTTGTAGCTGATCAAGCACCTGTAATTGGGCCTCAAGTTTGGTAGCAGTTTCGCGATCCTCCACCTGCAAACTCACACCACCTTCCGGGGCAAGTTTCATTGCAGGTAGCGCCCAGAACAAAGATTGGCAATTTAAAACCAATACTCTGTGATGGCGCTCTAGGGGAATTCCCTGCCAAAAACGTTGCTGCAAAAGCTGTAAGCGTTCTCCTGCTTGCACCATTTGTCGCTTTAACCAGCGTTCAAGGCTTGGGGTGCTAGGGCTACTGCTAACAATTTCACCTTGCTCAATCCCCCATTCAGCGGCTGCTGATAATTGGGCAGCTCGTTGCCATTGCAATTGTTGGCTGCGTTCCGCCTCCCAGCCGCTTTTACCTGGTTGCCAAAATATTTGCCCTTGAAGTGTCTCCGGTAAATATTGCTGAGCTACCCAATGTTCTGAATATGCATGGGGATAGCGGTAGCCCTTTCCATCTCCAAAAGCCGCCCCATCTCGATGGGAATCGCGTAGATGGCTGGGAATTAACTGAGCTTTTTCTTCTTTTAGGCTGCGAACCGCATCAAAAAATCCAAGAATGCTGTTACTTTTATTTGTATTTGTTAAATACAATGTAGCCTGTACTAATGGATAGATACCCTCTGGTAATCCGATCCGATCAAATGCTGCTGCGCATGCTTCCACAACTACTATTCCCTGGGGATCGGCAAGGCCAATATCTTCACCCGCAGCAATCAATAAGCGGCGAAATATAAAACGCGGATCTTCTCCAGCTTCTATCATTCTTGCCAGCCAAAATAAAGCAGCATCAGGATCGCTTCCACGTATGGATTTAATAAAGGCGCTGATAGTATCAAAATGAGCATCTCCTTGTTTGTCATATAGAACCGCCTGTTGCTGAATGGATTGCTCTGCCACCTCTAAATTAATTTCAATTAAGCCTTGGCTATCTGGCTGGCTGCTTTCTACTGCCAACTCCAATGCATTTAGCAAAGTTCGGGCATCGCCCCCTGCTACAGCTATCAGATGGCTGCGAGCTTCTTCACTTATTAATATATTGCGATTGCCAAATCCCATTTCTTGATCGCTAAGAGCGCGGCAGATTACCTGATCTAAATGTTTACTAGTTAAAGGTTGTAATCGAAATAATCTCGATCTACTTACTAAGGCTTTATTTACTTCAAAGAAAGGATTTTCAGTGGTGGCACCAATAAGAGTTACGGTGCCATTCTCCACCCAGGGCAGCAGGGCATCCTGTTGGGATTTATTAAATCTATGCACTTCATCAATAAACAGCAAGGTGCGTAAACCGTGGCGGCCTAATTTTTCTTGCGCTTGTTCAATCGCATCTTTAAGTTCACGAATTCCGGCTAATACTGCATTGAGGCTGCAGAAGTAGGAACGGGTACTGTTTGCAATTATCCGCGCCAGGCTTGTTTTACCTGTGCCTGGGGGGCCATGAAAAATGATGCTCCCTAGGCAGTCTGCTTCGATCGCTCGCCGCAATAAACGGCCTGCACCAAGGATTTCGTCTTGGCCGATGAAGTCTTTTAAGCAAAGCGGCCGCATCCGCTCAGCTAATGGGGCTTGCCTTTGCAGAAGCTGTTCCCGCTGGTGGCTGAACAAATCCATGCAAATACTTTGCCGTTCTTAGTGAAGAGATGGCAGGCTTAGACCATCTGATTTAGTTTTGTGCGTTTTTTGCTTGCGGCGCTGTTGCTGTTGGGGTTGCCCCTCACTGGATGCAGCCCCAAGGAGCCCCGCAAAAAGCCTTTACCAGTATCCACACTGCAGGTTCAACCAGCCACTTTTCAAGACCTTGGTGATTACACCAGCACCCTTGAAGCTGTAGATGAGGTGAAGATGGCGGCGGTTAGCAGTGGAAGGGTGCAGGCGCGTTTAGTGCGGGCTGGCGATCAAGTGAATGCAGGCCAAGAGTTATTGCGTTTGCGGGTTAGGGAGCGTTCAGCAGATGTGCAACAAGCCCAAGCTGCTGTAGCCCGTAGTAAGGCTGGTGTGGCAGAAGTGAGGGCAAAGCTTGAAAAAGACAAATCAAATTTTCAGCGCTACAACTATTTGAAAGGCCAAGGGGCAAGTAGTGCCCAGGAGCTAGATGGTTATCGATCTCAATACCTTGCCCAGCAGGCCAGCCTCAAGGCATCAATAGATGGAGTGGCTGCAGCTAATGCGGAATTAGAGGTGGCGCGATCGCGCTTATCAGACAAACTCGTAACAGCCCCTATCGCAGGCCAAGTTGGCGACATCCTGGTGAAGGTTGGTGATGTTGTTAAGGAGGGTGATCCATTCACAAGCATTATTCGCAACGACCGCTTATTAACCCGTATTGAAATTCCATCTAATTTAAGCTCCCGCACGAAGATTGGCCTGCCTGTGTGGTTGAGGGATACCAGCGGAACAAAAGTTTTAGCCAAGGGCCGGATTAGTTTCGTAAGCCCAGTTGTGAATACTGTTAGTCAGGGATTGCTTGCAAAAGCTGAATTTATCAATCCTCAAGGTAGATTGCGCAGTGGAGAGCGGGTGCGTACCCAGGTTGAATTCGGCTCACAACAACAATTAGCGGTACCTTTTTCAGCTGTTATACAAACAGCGGGTCAAAGTTTTGTTTATGTGTTGGGCAGCGCAAAGCAATTGCCGATTTATCTTAGGAATAAACTTGAAATTCCAGCAGAAGCATCGGTTGCGATAAAGCTGCCGGTGCGCTTGGGAGCTTTGCAAAATAATTGTTATCCAGTGTTGGCAGGAATAAAGCTTGGCGACAGATTGATCGCAAGCAATATTCTGAATTTACGTAATGGCACTGCAGTAAAAGCGCGCTCGAGTCGTCAAGGAATAGCATTGTGTAGATCCGCGCGTTGACATTAAATTAGCACTCAGTTATGATAATAAAATCTGATGTATCCACTTCGCCACTCATTGCATGAGACTTGCAAATAGTTATTTGGGCCTGGCCCTTTTAATCGGGATTGTTGGCTGTGGAGTGCCTAAACCCGTTGCGCAGCCGGCGCCAAAATTTAAATTTCTATTTCCAGCTAGCAGTATCTTTAATGATCAAGCAACCTACCAAAGCACATTGGAATCTATTAGCAATGTTCCTCTTGCTGCAGAGATAAGCGGCAGAATTGTTGCGATGCCGATGCGAGAAGGTCAAAGAGTTCAAAAGGGAACTCCACTTTTTACCCTTGATCAAATTCAGCAAAGGGCTGCAGTTGATTCTTCTCTGGCCGAAGCTAGAAAGGATTTGGTTAATGCAGAGCGTTATATCTTTCTAAATAACCAGGGAGCAGTATCTACTAAAGATCGCGATTACTATGTAACCGCTGCTATTCAAAGCGCCGATCAAGCAAGATCTGAGAAAGCCACTCTTGGCTATAAGAATGTTGTTTCTCCCATTGCTGGAATGGTTGGTAATATCAATCACAAGCTTGGTTCAGTTGTGAATGCTGGCGAATCAATAGTAAATATTGTTGATAATAGCCGCCTATGGTTGAGGCTTGATATTCCAGGTGAGCTTACCTATCGATTGAAGTTAGGCATGCCTGTTCAACTGCAGATCCCCAATAATTCCAATTTAAAAGTTAATGGAGCTTTAACTTTTATCGCACCTGCATTGGATAAGCAGACACAAACTCTTTTGGTGAAAGCTACATTTGATAACCCCAGCGGCCAGCTTCGAAATAATCAAAGAGTTAGTGCAAAGTTGCTATTTAATTCTGTTGAAAGCTTATCTATTCCTGAGGCTTCAGTATTTCTTCAAGCAGGTCAAACATTTGTTTTTATAGCTGTTCCGCCTGAGCAAGCTAAGCGAATGCTGGGCCGGCCGTTAAGCAAGGAGGCGGTAGCTGGATCCTTGGTGGCTTTGCAAGTTCCAGTTGAACTTGGCACTCTAGAAAATGGTGTCTTTCCAGTAAAAAAAGGGCTAACTAAATCTGATCGCTTGGTATTAGGTAATCTTGCTCAAATAACTAGTGGCAATGTGGTGGCATCAAAATGAGCCTATCTGATACCTTTATTCGCCGCCCGGTTCTCAGCACAGTTTGCAGCATATTAATTTTGATAGCTGGCCTTATTTGCTTGCCGTTGTTGCCAATTGAAAATCTACCTAATATTGCACCGCCTACTATTCAAGTTACTGCTAATCTCCCCGGCGCCGATGCAACTACTGTTGAAAGTGCGGTTACTGGTCCCTTGGAGGAGCAGATTAATGGCGCTCCTGGTATGGACTATATTACTTCAAATAGCACAGGTGAAGGTGTTAGTCAGATAAATATTTATTTCAAGCCAGAAACAAATCCTGATATCGATCAAGTTAATGTATTGAACCGTGTTCAAACTGCTAGCGCTCAGTTGCCCGAGCAGGTAAATGCCCAAGGCGTTACGGTTCAACAAACTGCAAGTAGTTATTTAATGGTTTATAATCTAACTTCAACTGAGGGCCAATTTGATCGTAATTATTTAAATGGTCTCTATCAATTAAACCTGGCTTATCCCCTTGCTAGAGCCGAGGGTGTCGGACAGGTTAATGTTTTCGGAAGCAGTAATCCAGCTTACAGGCTGTGGGTTGATCCACTAAAACTAGCTCGCTTTAATCTAACGGTTTTAGATGTTACTAATGCATTAAAATCTCAAAATCAAATCGTTATTGGTGGATTTATTGGTGGCCCCCCTTCAACAGCTTCCAACCGATCCACATTTCCTATCCTGGTTGAAGGCAATTTAAAAACCGTTGAAGATTTTGAAAACTTGATTCTGAGTACTGGTCCGAGCGGCTCTGATACAGCTAAGGGGCCAGATGGCAGCTTGATAAGGCTTCGTGATGTTGGTAGAGCTGAATATGCATTCCAAAATTTCTTTCAATCTGCCGAAAATGTTTTAACAGGTAATCCTTGTATTGGATTTGGTGTGATTCAGTTGCCGGGCACCAACGCAATATCAACGGCTAAGGCTGTTAACCAAGTTCTAGCTGGTTTCACTTCAACTTTACCTCCTGGTGTTGTATTGGAGAAGGTATTTGATCAAACCGATTTTATTAATGCGTCTATATATGGCGCACTAGACGCCCTTCGTGATGCAATTGTATTAGTTCTTTTGATTATCTTTCTTTTCCTGCAAGACTGGAAAGCAACGATGGTGCCAGCTTTGGCACTGCCAATTGCACTGTTAGGTGCGTTGGTTTTTGTAAAAGCATTTGGTTTCTCAATTAATGAACTTACTCTTTTAGGTATTATTCTTGCCACAGGTTTGGTAGTTGATGATGCAATTGTTGTTGTAGAGGCGGTTTCAGCTAAAATTGAAGCTGGAGATAAGCCTTTTGCTGCAGCTTCTAATGCAATGAAGGAATTGACTGGAGCTATTATGGCCACAGCTTTAGTATTAATGGCTGTATTCGTTCCAGTTACCTTTTTCCCAGGCGCAACCGGTGTTATCTATCGCCAATTTGCCCTCACAATTGTGTTCGCAATTATCGTTAGTACCTTCAACGCAATAACAGGCAAACCGTTGCAATCGGCGCTTTTATTGGGTGGTGGTAAGACGAATCCAAGCGGTTGGCACTGGATTGTAATTGCAGGTTTGTTTGGGGCTGGCTATGGCTATCTATTTGGAGGCTGGATTTGGAGTTTCGGATTTGGTTTGTTTGGGGCAGTTGTTGGTGGGTTTCTCCAACCTATTTTTAAAACATTTAATCGTTTCTTTGAGGGTTTACAAAGGGGGTATAGCTCACTTCTCAGTAAGGTGATTCGTCTGCGTAAAATATTAATTGCATTTTTGCTCGGCGGAATTGTCTTAACTGGGTTTGCTTTTGTTGCTATTCCCACAGGATTTGTGCCCACTGAGGATCAAGGTTATGGCTTAGGTATTATTCAGTTGCCGCCTCAGGCATCTATTGAGGCCACGATGGAAATAGCAGCTAGCGTAAGAAAAGTTGTGTCGAGTGAACCGGATGTTATCAGTGGTGAAGTTGTGGGTGGTGCTGGTTTTAATGGTGGTTCTTTAAACCAAGGCTTGTTCTTTTTTGGTTTGAAGCCAATCGAAGAGCGCACTAGTGCTGATCAATCAGCAGGGGCAATCATCCGCCGTATGAATAAGAAATTTCGTGAAATTCCTGGAGCACTTGTTTTAGCCCAACCCCCCGCGGCTGTTCCAGGATTTAGCGCTCAAGGTGGTGTTTCTTTTCAATTTAACGACTTAAGTAACGGTGGTTACTCTTTTACCGATCTTAGTAAATTATCTGGGCAACTTATTCGCCGTTCTTTAGCAACAGGCGATTATTTTAATCTTTATACTCAATTTATTAGTAATGCTCCGGCTTGGAGGTTGGAGCCTGATCGAGATCGTATGGCTTCAATGAACGTGGATTTTGGCTCTGCCATGCAGGTTTTGGGAGCCCTTAATGGCGGTGTGTTTGTTAATCAAACCTATGAAGATGGTCAATATCGACAGGTTTATGTGCAGGCTGAAGGGAGTAAACGTGCAGTTGTTCAGGATCTAAATAATCTTTATGTTCCCAATTCAGCTGGCGAACAGGTGCCGCTTAGTAACTTATTTAAGATTAAGCTTGACAGCTCTCCACCAATAATAAGCCATTACAATCTATATCGTTCTGTTCTAATCCAAGGAGTTGAGGCAATCGGTAAGAGTAGTGGCCAAGCTATAGATACATTATCCAACAATTTTAGGCAACTTAATTTTAGTAATATTGGTTCTGCTTGGTCTTCCTTAAGTAGATCAGAGGTGGCGGCTGGTTCACTTGCAGCTCTTGTTTTTGCCCTTGGCATTGTTGTTGTATTTCTTGTTTTATCTGCTCAATATGGAAGTTATCTAGACCCACTTGTAATTTTAATGACCGTACCTTTGGCTATGTTGGGAGCATTAATATTTCTTGTAATGATGGGACAAGTTAATAACGTATACGCGCAGGTTGGTTTGGTTACCTTAATTGGTTTAGCTGCAAAGAATGGCATCTTAATTGTTGATCTTGCTAACCAACGGATGCAATCTGGTTTGGATGCCATCGAGGCTGTTCAAGGGGCTGCGGAATCAAGATTAAGACCAATTTTAATGACAGCTTCCGCAGCTCTTTCAGGTTTCTTCCCCTTGGTAGTTGCTTCTGGTGCCGGCGCCTTGAGCCAGCGTTCCGTTGGTTCTGTGATCTTTGGGGGCTTATTGGTTGCAACAGTGATGAGTTTATTTGTCGTGCCTGCGTTTTATGTATTTATTAAAAATCTAGAATCCCGCTGGTTTCCTGCTGCAACATAATGCCTCTACCTCCTCCCCTTGGTTACAAGTTCCCGCAGCAATCAAAGATTGACAAACGCCGTGTGTTGTTGTCTTGTTTGATATTTACTTTTTTAGCGGCAGTTCTTTTTATTTTGTTTCAACGAGCAAATCGTGTGCCTGGTTCATTAGAACAACCGATAGCAATTCACTCTTTTCTGCTTGTAGTTTTAGGTGCTGGAGCTTGCGGTTTTTGGGGTGAATCTATGCGCCAGCTCTCATTGATCGCAAGATCAAAGGATTCTATCGAATAACTTATTTTGTTTCATGATTAATTTAAGATCACTTTAAGATTACTTATGTAATTACTGTTGGTTTATCCATTCCGGTGCCAAGGCGTATTCCAGCCAGGCTGTCGGCTGCATTAATCATTGCTCCGAGGGCAACTTGAGGATCTTCTTGTAAATTCCCAGCCTGGGAAACATAGCGTTCTACGTAGAGTCGTAATGTCGCGCCCTGGGTGCCAGTGCCTGAAAGCCGCAAGATTACTCTGCTCCCATCTTCTATTAACAACCTCAATCCCTGCTGTTCAGTGAGTGATCCATCAACAGGATCTGTGTAACTAAAATCGTCGGCTAAAGCGATTTTGCTGTTAGCAAATTGCGCGCCTTTAAGATTGGTTAGGCGGCTTTTTAGGTTGTTGTATAGGCTGTGGGCGCGATCGCTATCCACGCCCTCATAATCGTGGCGCGAATAGTAGTGACGGCCATAATGATTCCAATGCTCATTCATTATTTCTTTTACTGTACACTTGCGCTTTGCTAATATTGTTAACCAGAATAATACCGCCCACAGCCCATCTTTTTCGCGGATATGATTACTTCCAGTGCCAAAGCTCTCTTCTCCGCATATTGTTATTTCAGCTGAATCAAGTAGATTGCCAAAGAATTTCCAACCTGTTGGGGTTTCAAAGCATTTAATCCCTAGTTGTTTTGCCACCAGATCAACTGCTGCACTGGTTGGCATGGAGCGGGCGACTCCCGCCAATCCATTTGCATACCCTTTTGCTAAAGATGCATTGGCCGTTATTACTGCCAAACTATCACTTGGATTAACAAAACAACGCTGCCCGAGGATCATGTTGCGATCTCCATCACCATCGCAAGCTGCACCAAATCGATAGTTATCCCCCTCTAAAAGCAAGCTGGCCAGTTTATTAGCGTAGGTGAGATTTGGATCTGGATGTCCGCCACCAAAATCCTCAAGTGGAATGCCATTACGCACAGATCCAGCGGGCGCCCCCAGGCGCTGTTCAAGTAATTGCACTGCATAGGGTCCTGTAACTGCATGCATTGCATCAAATGCAAGCGGCCAATCTGATTTAAGTAGATCGCCTAATAAATCAAAGTCAAATAAATTCTCCATTAATTTAAGGTAGTCTGTAACTCCGTCTATAACTTCAACATCAAGTTCTTCGAATTTGTATACTCCAATCTTATCTAGTGCGATCTCTGGCAATTTTTTAAAGCTGTAGCTGTTTAAGTTTTTGCTGCATTCGAAAATTTCGTTGGTTAGCGATTCAGGCGCTGGCCCCCCATTGGCCCCGTTTAGCTTTACCCCAAAATCCCCATCAGGGCCGCCGGGATTGTGGCTAGCACTCAGGATGATGCCGCCGATTGCTTTTTTTTCTCTTATTAAATGAGAAGCTGCTGGTGTGCTGAGAATTCCGTCTGTTGTGAGTATTAATTTGGCAAGGCCATGGCTGGCTGCAATTCCAGCGATCACCTGTATTGCTTTCCTGTTGCCATAACGTCCGTCGCCCCCCACCACGAGGGTGCCCCCTTGAACCCCAGGCAGCACCTGCAGAATCGCTTCAATAAAGCTTTCGAGGTAGTGGGTTTGGCCGAAATGTTTTGTGCTTTTACGAAGGCCTGAGGTGCCCGGTTTTTGGTCTTGAAATGGCTGGCTGAGCTGGATCCTTTGAATTGTGGAATTGGAGGATGTGGTCACCGTGGCTCATCAGCTCATCACAATCTAGAGCTAGGTGCTTTAAGGCTTGGCTATTGTGTAGGAAATAGTTGCTGATTCAAAATGCTTCACAAAAGAAAGTTACGGGTTAAAGCCGCATTTATTGTGCTCGCTCTACAGGCTTTATCGATGTTGTTGGTTCCTTTGCGTGCAGATGCCGAGTTGCCTTATCCGCAGGCGATTCTGAAAGCTAAAGAGGCAGCAGATGCTGTATTGGGTCGCACTGGCACTGAAGGCTGTTTGCAAGGCAAATTAATGAATGCGATGGTTGCACTTTCTTATAGTTGCGATGCGGCAGGTAAGAAAAATAATGTTTGCAATCTTGCAGACAATTTTATTATGGCTGGTGTGCCTCCTTTAGCTCAGATGGATGATGTATCTCAGCAGTTCCTTAAACTCAGCGCTTTTTAACCCCTGGGGGTAATTCGCTTGGGGATTCGGTTTTATTTGTTTCTCTTTTAATGCAAAGAGCTAATAAATCCGTTGCTTTGTTTAATAGAAATTCTTTCCGATCAAAATCATTCGTGGCTGCCACTTTTGCTTTTGACGCTATTGTGAAAGCAGTATCTTTGCAAAGTGCCGTTGCAAACGGACGATCCAATAATTTATCTGCCAATATTCTTGCCGCTAGGCAACCAGCTTCTTGGTTGCGTTGGGCACATTCCACAACTGCGTCGAAGGTGGGTTTTAGATCTGTTTTGCTGAGGGGTGCCCGCTCCTCCTCTAATTGTTTTGGGGTTTGGCGTTGTTGAGCTGTTGAAGGAGTTGCGCTTAATCCAACCAGGGCTAATCCAATTAGTAGGAGCGATCTCATTTCGATGGTTTGGAGTTTGTAATTGAGCTAACTCTGCCACAGAAGCGGATGGAATTTTCTATTTTTCTCTCTAGTTTTGTCGAAACTCCAAGAATTGCTCCCCCCCAGAGGCGCTCCATTTCGCGAGTGAAATGTCTTGCTAATTCAGCTGAGTGAAGAATCACCAATGTTTCATCGTTGCTGTAGGCGGCGCTGGGGCTCCAATTGAAGGAGCCGCTAATTACTATTTTTTCATCAATAATTGCTACTTTATGATGAAGTTTGTCTCCAGTGGCAAGCTTAGGGATACCAACAGTATTAGTTGGCTTCTGCCAGGGTTTATTGTTCAGCTCAGTTTTGCAGTTTTTACCTGCTAAACTTATACCCATAATATCTAGTAATTCTGAATAGCTTCGGCTGGCAAAACCGGGATCCACCAATGCGCGCAATTTAACTCCAGCCTTCACTCGCTCCTCTAAAATTCCGGTTAGTTCTTGTGCTGAAAATACAAATAGTGCAAGATCAATCTTTTGCTTTGCGCTCGCAAGTGTTTCCCGGATTAGATTTATTCCATTCTCTGGGTTGTTGCGTTTATGCGGTGCAAATAATATCTGCACCCTTGTATCTCCCACCATTGCTTCCTCAAGTGTTGCTGCCTGCTTGTTGAGGCCAAATTGATTGCTCCATAATTTTTCAAATTCTTTTTTAAATATTTGGGCAATCGTTGGATTATTTATGCGTATCAGATGGTTTGCATTGCCTCTTGTTTTTGGCGCTGCTGCGTCTCCATGGATATCTGAATTACTAAAATTTGAAGATCCAAAAATCACTTGCTTTTGATCAATCACTATAAATTTATGATGCATAAGCCCACTTCCTTTGCTGCCATCAGCGGTGTCGTCTTTTATGGGCACGCTTGCAGTTTCTAGTAATGCAATGGCATCGCCGTTATAGCGTTCGGATGCTGTGAGCTGGCCATCATTGTTTGAATCCGCTAGAGCAGCGAGTTGCAGCAGTCTTTGTTGTTGATGGGGCGGCAGGCCGGCGGCGTGTATTTTGCTCCATGCTTTGCGGTATTGATCTTCAACCACCACCTTTACCTTTACCCCTGCTTTGTGTTTTGCAGCAAGTGCAACTGCCACCCTAGGCAAGGATAATTCTTGCACCGCTAAGAGAATTTCGTACTCTGCTCCATTTATGCTTTCAATAATTAAGGCTTCAAGATTTTCTCCTGGGCGTTGTTTGCCATTGATAGGGCTGCGATAATCCTTTGCGCTTAGCTGATTAAAGCGCAGTTCTATATCTTTAGGCAGTGCTAATTGCTCAGTTTGATTTGGCTGATAGCTTGCTGTTGCACTGCAACCTGTACAAACTAGTCCAATAAAAATACTTCTTACTATTTTTTCGGTACTTTTGCTAGTTGTTTGAATAAAGCCCAAAACCTACATTACCGCTAAGGGTAGTGTTCCACGTTTTTGAATAATGTTGCTTTATTGAATTTTTATGAGTTAGCTGTGCTCTGGCATCTGCGCAAAGCGCAGCATTAACGCAAACCATAGGCAAATGAGTAATAAAATTAAACCAACACCTGCTCCAATTCCAGCTTGTTTCATTACCAATGCAACTGCAATTGGCAGGCCGAGGGAACCGGCTACGGGAACCACCAACACTAAAAGGCGTTTTGCTCCCACTAACTAAAACCACTCAGACTTTGCTTGTTCCGGGGTATTGCTGTTGTCTTCAGGGGTGGTGCGTTCAAATTCAAGGGTGATGTTGCGGGTTTGTTCTCCATCTACTGCAACAGCTTTTATTGGATAATTTTGCTGCCCATCACGGAAAGGTACTTGCACTCTAAAGGTGCCATCTGCTGATAGGGGCACGATTTCTTCGCCAATGGTAAGGGTGGCCGCTGGGTCTGTAGCTCCATAAACAATCAACTCAGCATCTGCAACAAGCCAAAAAGAGCGTTGCCGCGATGCCACTCCGCCAATTCCGCTCTCATTTCTGCCGCTGGCCCAACGGCCAATGCCGGAATCGTTCAAACCATGGTTTGAAGCGTTGCTGTCGTCTGTTTCATGGAAGGCTTCTGAGCCCCTGCCAAGGCGGCGCCAGCGTACGGTTGCATTCTGGTACAAGCGTTCGTGCAGGCTGCTGTCACCAGACTCCGCTGGTGCAGGCAGGGTTGTTGGAGCAGCATCCAGGGAAAAGGGTACGAATTGATCAAGGATTTGTTCGCTTGGATGTAAGGCTGGCACCCTGGCAACAGCCGAAAAAGCTAATGAAAACCAGCCTCCATCGGTTTTGCGGTATCCCAGTTCAACGCGGTAATCGCGATCGCTGAGCGGTACAGGTAGATACCACTCGGTTGCGTTGCCGTCTACAACCACCTCTTGAAGGGTGTGGGGATGGCTGGCACCAGTTTGAAGGCCCGTTACGTCTGAAACCCGCAAACATAGCTGGCGTGCCCCGGCGGCAGTGGCGGCGTTACGGCTTTCGCCAGAGATATCCCAAAACACATAAGCCCACTGTGGATCTCTTGGTAGAAACACCACCCTTGTTTCAGCTAGTGGTAGGGGAGTATCGCCAAAGCTTGTTTCCATCTCAGCCAATGAAATGGCTGTTTCAAGGCGGGTGCGTCCGGTGCTGAATTCCTGCTGTTGGCTGATGGCATCGAGCAGCTCCTCCTTGGTTTTACGGCTGTATAAACCAACACCTAGATCACCAGCAACCCTTCTCAATTGGCGCAATGTGAGACGGGCCAAAGACGAAAAGGTTTGGTTTCCCACGATTTAAAGGATTGCTTTGGGATCACTTTGGCTTTAGTTACCGAAATCCACAACCGGGTAGAGGGCCTGGGTCAGCAATTGCTGATTCTTAAATTATGGATAAAGGCCCTTAACCTTTGCCCTCACTAGCGGCCGATGCTGCGGTAGGGCACTTTGGCCAGGAAGTTTTCTGAGATCTCACCTGCAGCAGCAGATGTGCGTAGAGCTGGCAAGGAGCGTACCCATGGCATGTAGTCCTCTGGGTAACCGCCGCGCTTTTGACGCGCCCTGGCAGGTAATGCGCGGGCTTTGCCGGTGTAAACGACCTGAGGAAAGCCCAGGATTTTGCGGTAGTAAGCGTCGTAGCGCGGGCTTGTGATGTTGAAAGGAGTCTCACCCAGATCACGGGAGCCCACAACGCGGTTGCGTTGATATGGCACCGTATCGAATCCAAAGGCATTCAGGTATTCATCGCTGTTGATGAGGTCGTCAACCATGCCCACTACGCCTCGGGTCATGATCACTGCGGCCCAGGCGATTTCTTCGCTCTTACCGTGGGTGGTTCGGCCTAGCAACTTTTCCACAAGGTGGCGAACTACTTTGTAATTGCTATTCAGGTTGTAGAAGCTGCGGTTAAACGTGTCGGAAAGGCAAAGGGAGCGAACAAAGTCGCGAACAGTGATTTGGCCATTGCGCAGCTGGCTTTCAAGGAAACGATCGCGGTCCACCTTGAAGGCATGAAAAAAGATTTGGCGATAGGCGGCTTCGATAACGAAGCCCAGCTCCTGAAGGCCCAGGGTTCTATCAAGGGCTACGGCCTTGGGATCCTCATCTGATCCAACCCGAAATGGCTCAACTCGGGCATTTTTTGTGGTGGGCGCGTAAGACAGAAGGGGCAAGGCCACGCGTGATCAACATCTATTAAACAGATCGTATAAGTACTCCAGTCTTTAGAAGCTTTAGTGCAGCCCTGCACTCACAGACCGTAACTTTAGGAATTGTGCTGTTGGCTCCCTTACCAACCCAGAATCGAAGTGGGCATCTCAATGTTTGCTATGGATTTAGGGGTTACAGCAGCGCTGTCAAGCCTGGTTTCCATGCATAAAGACGCTGTATTCGATAAGCCCTCCACAGTGCTGCTGCGCAAGCGGATGTTGGGTCCTACAAACCAAAATCTTTCAACGCTGTTCATTGTTTCGTAACTGGTGGTTAGCCAAAGGCTGCCGCTTTCATCCAAGCGGAAGTGCCCAGCCACCGGCGCTGTTTCGGCATAACCCCGATCCCTCAGCAGCAAGCCCTGTTTGCCCTCCAGGTCTTTTGGGATTAAGGCAAACATGCTCTCCCCTTCATGTTCTTCGCCATGTTTATCCCATGCCATCGAGCCCCCCCAGCGCACATGGCAGCCGCCAACCACATGGTTTGGTTCTTGGCCGTGCAGGGTGGCCATCGCTGCCAAACGGCAATCATCGAGCGCAAGCATCGAAACCTCAATCAATGAGCCACCAGCTTCCGCACGGCGATGCAGCAGGTGATGGCTGGTGCGTTGAGAGCGCCAACTCCCTGCGCTTAATTGAAAAAAGCCAAGGGCGTTGCTGATCGTTGCGGTGCTTTGTTCCATGAAAAATTTGGATTTAAAATTGCTTTATGAAAGCGGTTCAAGCCGAAACCCACAGGCATGGCCGCCCTCCAGCTTCCAGTGCACCCTTTCAACGGCACAATCTGGAAAAGTGTGGCGCATCAGTTGCAATTCCTGGTCGCAGATCACCGGAAAAGCCTCAGCCACTCTTAAAACGGAACAGTGATATTCCTGCAACATCCAACTCCTGCCGCCGGGCTCTGCTTCGCAATCAGCCACATAACCCTCCTTGCGCCTTAGCTCCACTAACTTCTCAAGCCTGTGCCCTAGGGCACCAGCACCGATCAAAAGGCGATAGCTGTTGGCTTGCCGTTCTGCCTGGTTGTAAAGCAGGGCTTGCACCTCGTTGGAACTGAGGCTTTGGCTTAGCGATTGCAATAAGCCAAGGGCAAAATGCTCGCTGCCATCAGGGAAATGGCCTCTTCCCGCGCTAGTTAAACGCCAGCGATTACTCGGCCTCCCCCTACCAAGGGTTTGGGGGCTTGCTTCCACAAAACCCTTTTCCTCGAGGCTGCGTAGATGGCGACGCATCACTTGCACTGATATTGCTAGTTGCGCCGCCAACTCAGCTGCACTGCACTCCCCCTGGCGTAACAGCAACGTAAGTGCCGCCTCGTGTGTAGAAGCTGGAGAGCTAATGATCATTTCTCCAACCCGTCATTAAGCTCCAGCCTGCCATCAAGCCACGGCAATTGTGGAATCCAAATAAATATCTTGCACCCTTTGGATCAAATCAACACCTTCTGCTAACGAACGTTGAAACGCTTTTCGGCCCATGATTAAGCCGCATCCACCAGCGCGCTTGTTAATCACTGCGGTACGCAAGGCATCGTGGAGATCATTGCGTCCGGCGGCCCCACCGCTATTAATTAACCCGATCCGACCGGCAAAACAATTGAGAACTTGATACCTACAAAGATCAATTGGGTTCTCACTGCTGAGCTCGCTGTAAACCCGCGCATCGGTCATGCCATATGTTTCGCCGAGGGCTTTTGCTACGGCTTCGTAGCCCCCATTGTTCTCAGGAAGTTTTTGTTTAATAATATCGGCACCAATTGTTACCCCGAGATGATTAGCTTGGCCGGTGAGATCAGCTGATAGGTGATAATCAGCTTCTGGTTGTTTAAAAAGCGGATTGCGCAGATAACACCAAAGCACAGTGGCTAATCCCCTTTGATGGGCATGTTCAAATAGGGCTGCAACTTGTTGCAGTTCACGATTGCAGTCGTCACTGCCGAAATAAATTGTGGCTCCAACAGCTACAGCACCCATGTTCCAGGCTTGATCTACAGAGGCAAATAGGATCTGTTCGTGGTTATTTGGGGCCGTTAACAGTTGGTTGTGGTTGAGCTTCAACAAAAAGGGAATGCGATGGGCCCAGCGCCTAGCCACCGAACCCAATACCCCAAGGGTGGAAGCCACAGCGCTACAACCTGCCTCCACGGCTAGTTCAACAATGGCTTCACTGTCGAAGTAACTGGGGTTGGGGCTAAAGGAATGGGCGGCAGAGTGCTCAATTCCTTGATCCACAGGCAGAATCGAGAGATATCCAGTGTTTGCAAGCCTGCCTGCCCCATAAAGCTGTTGCAAGCTGCGCAATACCTGAGGTGAACGATCGGAACAAACAAAAAGACGACTCACGCCATCGCTACTTGGCAAATGCAGCAGCTCCTTAGAAACCTTGGCTTTGCTGTGGAGCAATAGTTCTGCTTCGCTACCGAGCAATTCTTCAATCGAGCAATTGGGCAATGCTGAAGGGGATGCCATGGCGTTAATAAAAGCTTTTTCGCAAGCTATTGGGGCAAGGGCAGCAATTAGTTAAGAGAAAGGTCGCGGCAGGTCATACCCTTGCTTTACTCTGGCTTTAGGAAACCAGGGTGTTTCGTAAATTCACCACCAGTAGCTCCATGGCTCACGACACCAACACCCCAGCTGTTTCAGAGAGTCTTGAGGTGATCCGGCGTTTTGCCGAAACCTATGCCCAGCGCACAGATACTTATTTCTGCAGCGATCTTGGCGTGACTGCGGTAGTGCTTGAGGGGTTGGCCCGCCACAAAGATGATTTGGGAGGCGCTTTATGTCCCTGCCGTCACTACGAAGACAAGCAAGCTGAGGTGGAGCAAGCCTTTTGGAATTGCCCTTGTGTACCAATGCGTGAGCGTAAAGAATGCCATTGCATGCTTTTCCTTACAGAAGACAATCCCTTTAGAGGTGAAGCTCAAACCATCACAATCCAAGAAATTCAAGCCCACACCGATAGTTAGATAGTTTCTCGATGACTCCTTCCTCCTCCACTACAACTCCGCCAACTCAGGTGGGATCAGATCTTAGTGTTTTAGTTTCTCAGCCTTATCGATATGGTTTTGTTACAGATATCGAAACTGAGAAAATCGCCAAAGGTTTAGATGAAGATGTGGTGAGGTTGATATCGGCCAAGAAACAGGAACCTGAATTTTTATTAAATTTTCGCTTAAAGGCTTTCCGTACTTGGCAACGCATGAAAGAGCCTGATTGGGCAGCTCTTGGATATCCTAAAATTGATTATCAAAATATTATTTACTATGCCGCTCCAAAACAGCAGCAAAAAAAAGCTAGCCTCGATGAAGTAGATCCTAAATTATTAGAAACCTTTGAGAAACTTGGAATTCCCTTAAGCGAACAAAAGCGTCTTAGCAATGTAGCCGTTGATGCCGTGTTTGACAGTGTTTCAATTGCTACAACCTATAAAAAGAAATTAGCTGAGGACGGCGTAATTTTTTGCTCGTTTACTGAGGCTGTTGAAGAGAATCCAGAGCTTATTGAACGTTATCTCGGTTCTGTTGTTCCAATCGGTGATAACTATTTTGCCGCTCTGAATTCTGCGGTGTTTAGTGACGGTTCTTTTGTATACATTCCAAAAGGGGTTGCATGCCCTATGGACCTCTCCACCTACTTTCGAATTAATAGTGGCGATACAGGTCAGTTTGAGCGCACCTTAATTGTGGCTGAAGAGGCCGCCTCTGTGAGTTATCTTGAAGGTTGCACGGCCCCAATGTTTGATACCAATCAGCTGCATGCTGCCGTGGTTGAATTAGTTGCTAAAACCGATGCTTCTATAAAATATTCAACTGTTCAGAATTGGTATGCAGGCGATGAAACCGGTAAGGGTGGCATCTACAACTTTGTTACCAAACGCGGAATTTGTGAAGGTGCCCGAAGCCATATAAGTTGGACTCAAGTGGAAACAGGTTCTGCAATAACTTGGAAATATCCAAGTTGCGTATTAGCTGGTGACGACTCAGTTGGAGAGTTTTATTCAGTTGCTTTAACTAATAATTATCAACAGGCTGATACTGGAACTAAAATGTTGCATGTGGGTGCCCGCACCCGCTCCACAATTGTTAGCAAAGGTATAAGCGCTGGTAATTCTTCCAATAGTTACCGCGGTTTAGTGCAGGTTGGCCCTAAAGCCCACGGTGCTAGAAATTATAGTCAATGCGATTCTATGTTGATCGGAGATAGAGCTGCAGCTAATACTTTTCCCTACATTAGATCTCAGCAACCAGATGCAATAATCGAGCACGAAGCAAGTACTTGTAGAATTTCTGCCGATCAACTTTTCTACCTGCAGAGCCGTGGGATTTCTTTTGAAGAGGCGGTTTCAATGATGGTTAGTGGTTTTTGCCGAGATGTGTTTAACCAGCTTCCCCTTGAATTTGCGGCCGAGGCAGACAAATTGCTTGCATTAAAGCTTGAGGGTTCCGTGGGTTAACGGATTCTCTTTTGATGTTTAGTTTCTCTTATTTTCACCCCTTCCAAACGACTCTGTGATAGTTTCTGCCGCCACTTCTGAACCATTGCTTGAGGTTAGCAATTTAAGGGCTAGTGTTGCAGGCCAAGAAATTTTATGTGGCATTAATCTCACCATTAATCAGGGAGAAATACATGCCTTAATGGGCCGTAATGGTAGCGGGAAAAGTACTCTTTCTAAATTAATTGCAGGTCATCCCTCTTACGAAATTACCGCTGGATCAATCCGTTTTCGTGGCTTGGATCTAGCTCAGATGCCCCCGGAAGAGCGATCAAGGATAGGAATATTCCTCGGGTTTCAATATCCGGTGGAAATTCCTGGAGTAAGTAATCATGAGTTTTTAAGAGTATCCACGAACGCCCGCCGTGTGGCTAGCGGTTTAGAGGAGTTGGATACATTTAGCTTTGATGATCATTTGCAGGAGCGTTTGGAATTGGTGCAGATGGATCCTGCCTTTCTTGGTCGCAGTCTTAATGAAGGATTTTCAGGCGGAGAGAAAAAGCGCAACGAAATCTTGCAAATGGCTTTATTGGAACCGGATTTGGCAATTCTTGATGAAACAGATTCAGGACTAGACATAGATGCTTTACGTATCATTGCCGATGGGGTTAAGCAACTTGCAGGGCCGCAAAATGCCACCTTGCTAATTACCCACTACCAAAGATTGCTAGACGCCATCACACCTGATTATGTGCATGTGATGGCCCATGGCCGTATTTTGCGCACCGCTGGCCCTGAGCTTGCCTTGGAGCTGGAGCGCAGGGGGTACGACTGGATTGATCAGGAAGCTGGTATTAATTCGCGGGCTGAAGCAATCGAGGAGGCGGAGCATGAATTGGCTTGAAGCCTTAGTTAAGACCCATGGCATACGGTCTCAAAATTCTGCTGATTATTTGCTTAAAGAGGGTTTGCCCCATCGCCGCCTAGAGCCTTGGCGCTTTACAGATTTAACAGCCCTAACTAATCTTGAGCCCCTACTACTTAAAAAAAGTGGGCCTGTAGTTCATGGGCAGTCTCCACTCTTTGCTCCAGATGTGGTGCGCTTAACTCTTGATGAAGGTGGCGGCAATTTTGTGCTTGCGCAGGGCTCAGCCGCTGCGCCTGCCGGCTTGCGGCTTGATCTAGAAAATCCAGCAGCTAGCAAGGATCTTGATAGCGCTTGGGTATTTCAGCTGCAGAATTCAATCGTGGGCCCTAGTTTCAATTTGGTATTAGGAGCAGCTGAATCATTGCGGCTTGAGCTTTGTTTAAACCCAACTAATTCGGCAGCGCTTGTAAATGCAAAGATGCAGATTTCCCTTGCAGAGGGCGCATCTCTTGAATTATTTGTGAATATTAAAGGCAGCACTAATAGTTTGGTGTTGCTAACTCTGCAGGCCACCCTTGGCCAAGGCTCGAGTTTGCTGGAGGCTCAAAACCTAATTGGAGCTGAGGGAGCGGTTTTGTTATCTGGTTCTGAGGTGAATCAGGCAGCAACAAGTAGTTATGAACGCACGGCAGTAGTGCATGGCTGGGCATTAGCTCGCCAGGAGCCAAGGGTTGTGCAAAATGAAGGCGAGGCACATACTTTTTTAAGGGATTTGGCAATTGCAGCAGAGAATAATATTTGCGATCTTCATAGCGTGGTTAGATTTGATGGGCCAAACGGACGCCTTGAACAACTTCAAAAGGCATTGGTAGATGATGCTGGCCGCAGTATTTTCAACGGAGCAGTGCAGGTTCCTAAACTTGCCCAAGGAACTGATGCATCACAGCTGAGTCGCCATCTATTACTTAGTGATCGCGCCAGGGTGGATTCAAAGCCAGAGCTTGCAATCGTTGCCGACGATGTTCGTTGCAGCCACGGCGCCACCATTAGTAGCTTGGCTACAGATGAGCTTTTTTATATGCAAAGTCGTGGTATTTCGAGGCAACAGGCGGTTTCCTTGTTGAAGCTGGGCTTTTGTCAGCAGATTATTAATTTTTTACCACCAATTGCAGTTTCAGGCTGTTCCCTTGAGGCGGTATTAAAGCCATGAAAAGTGAAAAACTAACCATCACTGATCTTTCAACGCAATGCCGCGTTGATTTCCCAATTTTTGATCAATTAATTAATGGCCAACCTCTAATCTATTTAGATCATGCTGCTACAAGCCAGAAGCCGCAGCAGGTTATAAACGCATTAAGTAATTATTACAGTTGCGATAATGCCAATGTTCATCGCGGTGCCCATAGCTTAAGTGCACGAGCTACAGATGCTTTTGAAGCGGCTAGATCAACTACAGCTAATTTTATTGGTGCCAATGATCCAGCAGAGATTGTATTTACTCGCAATGCTACTGAAGCAATTAATTTAGTTGCTTTTACTTGGGCTGCTGCTCAATTGCAGCCAGGCGATGAAATTCTCACAACGGTAATGGAGCATCACAGTAACCTCGTCCCATGGCAATTGGTTGCGGCGCGCACCGGCGCTGTGTTGCGGCATGTTGGGTTTACGGCTGCTGGCGAACTTGACCTTGATGATTTTCGGGCTCAATTAAATACGCGCACTAAAATTGTTCCAATTGTGCAACTAAGTAATAGTCTTGGCTGTTTAAATCCGATTGCAGATTTAGTTGAGCTTTCCCATAAAGTAGGCGCCAAAGTATTGGTTGATGCCTGTCAAAGTTTGGCCCATATTCCAGTTGATGTGCATGCTTTGGGCTGTGATTGGCTAGTGGGCTCCAGCCACAAATTATGTGGTCCAACTGGAATGGGCTTTCTTTGGGGTCGCAGGGAATTACTGGAGCAAGCTCCGCCTTTTTTAGGTGGCGGTGAGATGATAGATGAGGTATTTCTTGATCACAGCACCTGGGCAGCTCTACCCCATAAATTTGAAGCTGGTACTCCTGCTATTGGAGAAGCAATTGGAATGGGTGCAGCCATTGATTATTTAACAAAGCTTGGCTTGGGTAATATCCACGCTTGGGAACAAGAATTAACAGTTTTGTTATGGGATGGCTTGGCACGTATTGAAGGAATTACTTTGTTTGGCCCAACCCCTGAACAGCAACCCCACCGTGCTGCGCTTGCCAGTTTTGTTGTAGCAGGTGCACATCCCCATGATCTATGCGCCCTTCTTGATGCAAATGGCATTTGCATCCGCAGTGGTCACCATTGCACTCAACCATTGCATCGCATATTGGGTATTAATGCCTCGGCTAGGGCTTCGCTTGCTTTTAGCACCAGCCGCTCTGAAATTGAATCGTTCCTTGAAGAATTAGCTAACAGCATTAATTTTCTTAGAGAACATAGCTGATACCTGATTGGTTTGCTTATCCCTTGATAGTGAGATGTATTAAATTTATGCTTAAAATATGATGATTACATACATTTCTTTTCTGCTATGAATATTGACGGAATAGCATGGCGCACAATTTGGCTAGAGGAGGGCGGCAGGTCTGTGGGTGTGATCGATCAAACCCAACTGCCGCATCAGTTTAAAACAAAGACGCTCGGAACTTGCGCTGATGCCGCAGCTGCCATCAGCACGATGGTGGTAAGAGGAGCTCCATTAATAGGAGTAACTGGTGCCTATGGGTTGATGTTGGCCCTACAGGAAGATCCCAGTGATATGGCACTTTTATCTGCCTTTGAATTGCTTAACTCCACTCGCCCAACCGCCATTAATTTGCGTTGGGCCCTAGAGCGTGTGCGCAATCAGGTGGCCACGCTTCCCCAACACCAACGGGCTGCTGCCGCTCAAGCTGAAGCTTCAGTAATTGCTGAAGAAGATGTGGCCATGTGTGAAGCGATTGGCAACCACGGCTTAGCTATCTTCCAGAAATTGGCAGCGGCTCGCCCTTTTGAACGCTTGGGCATGCCATTTCAAGTGTTAACTCACTGCAATGCTGGTTGGCTAGCAACAGTTGATTGGGGCACAGCTCTAGCTCCGATTTATAAAGCACATCGAGCTGGGATGGATATTCATGTTTGGGTTGATGAAACTCGGCCACGAAATCAAGGTGCAGCTCTTACCGCTTTTGAATTAGCTAAGGAGGGGGTGCCACATACGGTGATTGTGGATAACGCCGGAGGCCATTTGATGCAGCATGGCGAGGTTGATGCTGTAATAGTTGGTACCGATCGCACCACCAGCAACGGTGATGTGTGTAACAAGATTGGAACCTATCTAAAGGCGCTTGCGGCCTTTGATAATAATGTTCCCTTTTATGTAGCTCTCCCCGCGTCCACTATTGACTGGACTATTGCCGATGGAATAGCAGAAATTCCAATAGAAGCGCGCTCAGAAATGGAGGTAACCCATATTCAAGGCGTAGCTGCTAATGCTGAAATAATTAATGTTCAACTAACTCCAACTGGCAGCAGGGGCTTTAATCCAGCTTTTGATGTAACACCGGCCCGCTTGGTAACAGCACTTATTACCGAAAAAGGAGTTACGGCTGCAAGCGAAGCAGGATTGCAAGAGCTATATAATAAAACCAAACTTAATTAGTTGTATTTGGATTTCTTATTTAATTGGATATATGTTTTCAGTTTATTGCATTCTTAATGCTTGGCGACAAATTTTTGGAATAACTGCCTAGTTGCCTACTTTATTAACCTTGATGAAATTGCATATTTGCTTGTGTCTGCTACTGAGTTTGAATTGCGCCAGGAGCTGCTGGAAGCGGCAAGGCGCCTGAATCGTTCGGGGCTTAACCAGGGAACCTCAGGCAATTTGTCTGCCCGAATCTCGGGTGGTTTGTTGATCACCCCCAGTTCATTGCCCTATGAGCAGATGCAGCCAGCTGATTTGGTGGCGATTGATTTCAGCGGCAAGCCCCTTGTAGCTGAAGCCCAGCTGCGCAGGCCTTCTTCTGAATGGCGGCTCCATGCCGATATTTTGGCAAAGCGTTCAGAGCTAATGGCAGTTGTGCATTGCCATTCGATCCATGCCACTGCTCTGGCATGCCATGGCCGCAGCATTCCAAGTTTTCATTACATGGTTGTGATGGCTGGTGGAAGTTCGATCCGATGTGCTCCCTATGAAACTTTCGGCACTCAGCAGCTCAGCGAAGTAACACTAAAAGCACTTGAACAGCGCAGTGCCTGCCTGTTAGCCCATCACGGTCAGGTAACTGTTGGTTGCAGCTTGGATCAAGCTCTGGGCTTAGCGGTTGAGGTGGAAACTCTTGCCCATATGTTCCTGCAAGCCCTGCAGTTAGGAGAGCCGCCCGTTCTGGGGGAGGGGGAAATGGAAAGGGTGCGTGAGCAGATGGCCGGCCTGCACTACGGAGGCCGCAATTGGGAAAAAGATCAAACCCGGTAAAGCCACATAAAACGCAATAATCTGTTACATTCGGGTGGCGGTTATCCGCTCTTTTTCGTTTCGTTTACCCCCGAACTCATGCAAACCACAATTCAGCAGCGCTCCAGCGCTTCTGCGTGGCAGCAGTTTTGTGAGTGGGTCACCAGCACCGACAACCGCCTCTATGTGGGTTGGTTCGGTGTATTGATGATCCCCACCCTGCTTGCTGCTACTACCTGTTTCATCGTTGCTTTTATTGCAGCACCACCCGTTGATATCGACGGAATCCGTGAGCCAGTTGCTGGTTCATTGATCTATGGCAACAACATCATCTCCGGTGCTGTTGTTCCTTCTAGCAACGCTATTGGTCTTCACTTCTACCCAATCTGGGAAGCTGCCAGCCTCGATGAGTGGCTGTATAACGGCGGTCCTTTCCAGCTTGTAATTTTCCACTTCCTGATCGGCATCTATGCCTATATGGGACGTGAGTGGGAACTGTCTTACCGCTTGGGAATGCGCCCTTGGATCTGTATTGCTTACAGCGCACCAGTTGCAGCTGCATCAGCAGTATTCCTTGTGTATCCATTCGGTCAGGGTTCTTTCTCTGATGCAATGCCCCTTGGTATTTCCGGCACGTTTAACTACATGTTGGTATTCCAAGCTGAGCACAACATTCTTATGCACCCCTTCCACATGCTCGGCGTAGCAGGTGTGTTTGGTGGCAGCTTGTTCTCTGCAATGCACGGTTCATTGGTTACCTCCAGCTTGGTGCGTGAAACCACCGAATCTGAGAGCCAGAACTACGGCTATAAGTTTGGCCAAGAAGAAGAGACCTACAACATCGTTGCAGCCCACGGCTACTTCGGTCGCTTGATCTTCCAATACGCGTCATTTAATAACAGCCGTAGCCTGCACTTCTTCTTAGCTGCATGGCCAGTAGTTGGCATCTGGTTCACCGCTCTTGGCGTGAGCACAATGGCCTTCAACTTGAACGGTTTCAACTTCAACCAGTCGATTCTCGATGGCCAAGGCCGTGTAGTGAATACCTGGGCTGATATCTTGAACCGCGCTGGTTTGGGTATGGAAGTAATGCATGAGCGTAATGCCCATAACTTCCCACTCGATCTTGCAGCAGCAGAAAGCGCTCCAGTAGCACTAACCGCCCCTGCAATCGGTTGATCACTAACTAAGCAAATCGCTTAATTAGAGGAATAGAAATCGCCCCCGCTAACGCGGGGGCTTTTTAATGGTTTAGGCCTTACTC
>Ga0247844_1001497_pt1 | contig 42844 bp, 31 predicted proteins | sample LaCtaG_FD_192421 | JGI IMG/M metagenome (GOLD analysis project Ga0247844, IMG submission 192421) | Freshwater microbial communities from meromictic Lake La Cruz, Castile-La Mancha, Spain - LaCruzMarch201714.5m_1 | ecosystem: Environmental > Aquatic > Freshwater > Lake | place: Spain: Castile-La... | reverse complement strand
ATCCCGGTCGAAAAAATCCGTGAACGGTGGACGCAGAGCCGCCTCAACCTGATCCGCCTCCTGCCATATATCCACCACCTTCGGCTTTTTGATAACTCAGTTGAAGCCGACCTGGCCGCAGGGAAGCTCCCGCGTCCGGTCCTCTGGCTGGAGATGAGGCAGGGCCGCATCACGGCACCGAAGGATCTCTCGGGAGCGCCCGATTGGGCGCAGCCGATCCTTGCCGCCGCCATGCGGCTTCACCTCAGCAACGACAAGCCGCACCGGCCTCAAGGCAAAATGAGACGGGCTACCAAACCCGCCGGACCGGGTGAGCGTCAAATTTTGAATCGCACGACAGTATTGTTCGCTGCTCCGTGATGGCCTGTGCAATCAGCATCCGATCAAACGGATCCCGGTGATGAAGCGGCAGGCGGGAGACTTCAAAACAGTGCCCGCCCAGGTTTCGCAACCTTCGGGGTGACCTCGCCCTCCCAGTCCTCCATGCTCTCGTCAAATCCGTCACCCATGCTTAGAACCATCCCACGCAAGGCTCCGACGGACCGGGCGGAATTCGTTTCCCGGAAGACTTGCAAACGAACCAGCGGCTGCTGGCGGCGAGCGATGACAACGTCCTCGTCCGATAGCGCCAGGGCCACGAGCCGCGACAGATGCGTCTTTGCCTCATGCATGGCGACCTGTTTCAACGAAACAAGACTCGATCAAGTGGACTTAGTTGTCAACTATTTCGCCCTGCGCGCGTGGATGCGAAAGATACAAATCCCACGGCCGAGGGGACTGGGTTGGGGAATGATGACAGCCCGCGATACGATTGCCCACGCCAGGATCCCAGCCGCTGATTCACACCCGCTTAAGGGCAACCCTGGGCCGGATTCTGATCAGCGCCTCAGGCGGTGAGGGCGAAGCGCTCGGAGCCGAGGAGGCCGGATTTCTCGAGGAAGTAGTCGTAGCCGCCGGCGTACGAGGTGACGGTGCCGGCATTGATGTGGAGGATCCTGTTGGCGAGCTTGCGGATGAAGTGGACGTCGTGGGAGATGAAGACGAGCGTCCCCTCGTAGGCCTCGAGCGCGAGGACGAGCGACTCGACGGTGAGGATGTCGAGGTGGGTTGTCGGCTCGTCCATGAGGAGGAGGTTCGGCGGATCGACGAGGAACTTGATCAGGTTGAGGCGGGTTTTTTCACCGCCACTGAGGACGGACGTCTTTTTGTGGATATCGTCCTTGCGGAAGAGGAACGAGCCGACGATCGCGCGGGCATCCTCCTCGCGGAGGGTTCCGTTGCTGGCCATCACCTCGTCGATGACCGAGTTGTTCGGGTCCAGCATGGCCGAGCGGTGTTGGCTGAAGTATCCGATTTTCGAGTTATGTCCCTCCTGGCGGGTGCCCTTTTGAATCGGGACGATGCCGGCCAGGATTTTGAGCAACGTGGATTTGCCCGCGCCGTTTGGGCCGACGAGCGCGGTCCGCTCGCCCCGCTCGACGAGGAGGTCGAGCCCGCGATAGACCGGGTGTTTGCCGTAGGCCATGTGGACCCCCTCGAGGCTGATCGCTCTCTGGCCGCCGCGCGGGGGCTGGGGGATTCGGAACCGGAACGGCTTGCGTGGCGGCTCCGGGCGCTCGATTTTTTCCATACGCTCGATCTGCTTGAGCTTGCTCTGCGCCTGCGCCGCCTTCGACGAGACCGAGCGGAAGCGGTCGGCGAATTCCTGGAGCGCGGAAATTTCCTTCTGCTGGTTTTTGAATGCGGCCGCCTGCTGGTCGTAGTTCGACTCGCGCTGGCGCATTGCGGCCGAGTAGTTCCCGGTGTAGGTGACGATCTTCCGGTTGTTGATCTCGAACACCTTCTCGACGAGGGCGTCCATGAACTCGAGATCGTGCGAGATCAGCAGCACCGCGCCCGAGTAGTTGATCAGGTACTTCTGCAGCCAAAGCAGCGAGAGCAGGTCGAGGTGGTTTGTCGGCTCGTCCAGAAGGAGGAGGTCCGGCTCCATGACGAGCAGGCGGGCCAGGTGCGCGCGCATCACCCAGCCGCCGCTGAGCTCCTTGGCCGGACGATCAAAATCCTCATCCCGGTACCCGAGCCCCTTGAGCATCTTGCGCGCCTTGGCCTCGACATGCGGGTTCGAGAGCGCCTCGTGCTTGGCGTGCGCCTCCAGGTACTCCGGCCCATCCACGACCCCCTGGGACTCCAGCGAGGCCAGAACCTTTTCCAGCGCGGGGATCTCGCCGGCCCGCCCGGTCGCGATGTCGAGCGCGCTCTCCGCCCCGACCGCCTCCCCCTCCTGCGGCAGGTAGCCGATCATCGTCCACTCGTCCCGTTGCACGCTCCCCGAATCCGGCTCGTCGGTTTTCAGGATGAGGGAAAACAGGGTGGACTTCCCGGCGCCGTTCGGGCCGACCAGGGCGGCGCGCTCGCCGTAGTTGACCTGGAGGCAGGCGTCCTCGAAGAGAACCCGCCCGCCGTGGCTCTTTTTGAGATCCTTGATCGTCAGCATGCGGCCTAACGAACGATTCCCCGCTGCGAAGATTCGATAAACGTCAGCAGGTGGTCGCGGACGTCCGACGAGGGGATCTCCGCCGCGATCTTTTCGCACGCCTGCTTGACGTTGAGGTTCGCGCGGTAGAGGAACCGGTACGCCTCGCGGAGCGCGCGCACGTCGGCCGCGCCGAACCCGCGGCGCTCCATCCCGATCTGGTTGATCCCCCGGATCTCGGCCGGGTTGCCATCGGCAATCATGTACGGCGGGACGTCCTGGACGATTTTCGTGCAGCCGCCGATGATGGCATGGCGGCCGATCCGGCAGAACTGGTGGACTCCCGAGAGGCCGCCGATGACTGCGTATTCCTCGACCGTGACGTGGCCGGCGATCGTCCCGTTGTTCGAAAAGATGACATGGTCGCCGACCGTGCAGTCGTGCGCGACGTGCGAGTAGGCGAGGAAGTTCCCGTGGTTGCCGATCCGGGTCGACGTTCCGGGGAGGGTCCCGCGGTTCACGGTGCAAAATTCACGGAACGAATTGTGCGAGCCGATCTCGAGGTGGGTTGGCTCGCCCGAATATTTAAGGTCCTGCGAGCGCTGGCCGATCGAGCCGTACGGGTAAAATGTATTGTCCGCCCCGATTTTTGTCGGTCCGGCCATCGTGACGTGGGCGAGGAGGACGTTATTTTCGCCCAGCTCAACGCCCGGCCCGATGTGGCAGAACGGGCCGATCTGGGTCCCCTCACCGATCACAGCCGAGGGATCGACCACCGCGCTGGGATGAATCGACGTCATTGATCCACGAGCCCGAACAGGAGCTGACCCTCCGAGACCACCTCCCCGTTCACGAGGCAGCGGCAGACCGCTTTGCCGAGGCGCTTCTTCGCGCTCACCAGCTCGCACTCGATGAAAAGCGTGTCGCCCGGCATCACCGGCTTGCGGAACTTGACCTCATCCGCGCTCATAAAGTACCCGATCTTCCCGGCATTTTCGGTCTTGCGCATCATGACGATGCTCGCGACCTGCGCCATCGCCTCCAGTTGGAGGACGCCAGGCATCACCGGATGGCCGGGGAAGTGGCCCTGAAAAAACGGCTCGTTGATCGTGACCGCCTTCACGCCGATCGCCTTCGTCTCGCCCTGAAACTCGATGACCCGGTCGACCATGAGGAACGGCTGGCGGTGCGGGAGCACGCGCATGACCTCGTTGATATCCATGGTGCCGGTTCCGGCCGGGACCGGGCGCGGGGCGATCGCCGCAACCTCGGCGACACGGAGCGCGAGCTTCTTCGCCGCTTCGGTGTTGATCCCGTGGCCCGGCTTGACCGCAATGACGTGCCCGCGCAGGCGGCGTCCGCAGAGCGCCAGGTCGCCGATGATATCGAGGATCTTGTGGCGCACAAACTCGTCGGGAAACCGGAGCGGCTCCTTGCTCAGGACGCTCTCGCCGCGCGCCACGATCGCATTTTCCAAGCTCCCCCCCTTGATGAGCCCCTTGTCCATGAGCGGCTTCACATCCTCGTAAAAGACAAACGTCCGGGCCGGCGCGATTTCCTTTTCGTAGAACTCCGGGGTGATTTCGGCGGACAGGAACTGGGTGAACCGACCCTGCGGGCCGGCCTGGGTGCAGGAGATGCGAAACTTTTTATCTGGCAGGATGACGATCATCGACTCGCCCGACTCGATCGTGAGCGGTTCGGTGATCTCCAAGTAGACGCGCAGGGCCTCCTGCTCGACGATCCCGGCTTTGACGATCATCTCCGCATAGGCGGCGGCGCTGCCGTCGCCGATCGGCGGCTCGTTGGCGTCCATCTGGATCAGCGCGTTGTCCACGCCCAGCCCGGTGAGCGAGGAGAGCACGTGCTCGACGGTGTGGATCTTCACCATCCCCTGCACCAGGGTCGTCGCGCGCTCGACCGTCTTCACAAAGGCGGCCGCCGCATCGACGATCGGCTCGTCCGCCAGGTCGACCCGCTGGAACTTAAACCCGTACCCGGCCGGGGCCGGCAGGATCGTCAGGGTGACTTTTTCACCGGTATGGAGGGCGCTGCCGGTCAGGACTGCGGGAGAGGCGAGAGTGCGTTGGTTTTCCACGTTGCTTGATATAAAAAAAAGAGTCAGGCCTGATCGCCTTTACGGAGGAGGATGTCGAGGTATTTTTGGTTGCTGGCCCGAAGCCGCGCCACGAGGGCGCTGCCGATGGCACCGAGGATCTGAATTGCGGCGGATGGCTGCAGGCCGCCCAGGACGCCGATCGTCATGCGCGTGATCCGGAGCAATGTGCACGGCTCGAGAGCCGTGACGTCCGCCGAACGCGGGCCGTCATCCACGAGCGAGACCTCGCCGAAAAAATCCCCGCTCTCAATGTGTGCGAGCACGATCTCCCCGCCATCCGCCCCGACGCTGACCTTCGCGCGGCCGCTGAGCAGGACGTAGAGGCAGAGCCCCTGTTCGCCGACGCTCACGATGCGCTCGCCGGCAACACATTCCCGGGTATCGGTCAGCTTGAGAAGCGCGGTGAGTTCGCTCGGCCCGAGGCCGGAAAAGAGCGAGAAACTCTGGAGGCCGGGGTCATCCGCCTGAAGCGTTGTGGCTGATATGTTTGACAATTTTTCCATCGAGCATGTGGATGCGGGTCGGGGCCAGGGCGGCGACCTCCTCGCTGTGGGTGACAATAACCAGCACGGCAATTTTTTGGGAAGCAATCTTTGCGAGTGTTTCGCAGACCCTCTCGGCATTTGCGGAGTCGAGGTTCCCGGTCGGCTCGTCAGCGAGGAGGAGCCTTGGGGAGCCTGCGAGCGCGCGGGCGATCGCGGTCCGCTGCATTTCCCCCCCGCTGAGCTGGTGGGGAAAGTGGCCCTCACGGCCGGAGAGGCCGACAAGGGCGAGCATCTCGCGCACCCGCGGGCTTGCCGAGCGGGCGGGCTCGCCGCGCAAGAGCAGCGGGAGCTCGACGTTCTCACGAACGGTCATCGCCGGAAGAAGGTTAAAAAACTGGAAGACGATCCCCAGCGTGAACCTCCGGTACGCGGTCAGCTCGCGCTCGCCGGCGGAATGGAGCGGGATCCGGTCGACAAAAATTTCGCCCGAGGTCGGGCGGTCGAGCCCTCCGAGCAGGTTGAGAAGGGTGCTTTTTCCGCACCCGCTCGGGCCGGTGACGGTCACAAATTCGCCGGCCGGCACCTCGAGCGAGACGTCATCAAGCGCACGGACATCCCCGCTTCCAGAGGCAAACGTGCGGGTGAGACGGTTCAGCGAGATCATGTTCCGACCAGCATCCCAGATCCGTCCGGCCGACGGAAGCCGCAAAATTTCACTGAATTCTCCACAGATCCCGACCCATGGCCGGGAGAAATTGCCGTGCCCCCTCCCCCTGCTGTGTGGTTTGCTCGAGGGAGATGATTGGCGAGTTTTCGGTGCTGGGGGAAACGGCGGACTTGCTGGCTGTGGAGAAGCCGGCCGGCTTGCTCGTGCACCCGACGAAGCCCGGCGGTCCGCGCACGCTCTGGGACGGGCTCCGGGAGCTCCTTGGATTCGAGCTTGCGAATGGCGGGCAGGTGTCGCTGATCAACCGGCTCGACCGCGAGACCAGCGGGATCGTGCTCGTCGCGAAGTCGTCCGCCGCCGCCCGGCAGGCGGCGATGGCGATGCAGGAGGGGCGGATCCGCAAGTTGTACCTCGCGCTCGTTCACGAATGGCCGGAAGCCGACGCCTTTGAGGTGGCGGCCCCGATCGCGCGCCTCGGAGATGTTGCCGGAACGACGATCCACCTTCAGCGAGCGGTCCACCCTTCGGGGGCTCCGGCCCACACGAAGTTCCGGGTCCTCGAGCGCTTCGTCCGTCACGGCGGGCGCTTCGCGGTTCTCGAGGCTGCGCCGATCACCGGCCGCACCCACCAGATCCGCGTGCATGCCGCGCATGCCGGACATCCGGTCGTCGGCGACAAAATCTACGGGCCCTCGCCCGACTGCTACCTTGAATTCATCCAAACCGGCTGGACCGATTCGCTCGCCCGACGCCTCCTGCTTCCCCGGCACGCCCTCCACTCCGCCCATCTTTCCCTCGATTGGAACGGTGAGCAGCTCGCCTGGTCCTCCGGATTGCCGGACGACTTGGCGGAGTTCCTCATCGCTCCGGACAATAATCCTCCACGCCAAAGATTGGGACGCCTCCGGATTTCTTAATTTTGTTGCCACCCCGCGCGGCGGATCCTAGCTTCGCGCGCATGGCGGAAGAGCGCTGGTCATCGCGGCTGGGGGTCATTATGGCGGTCGCCGGGAGCGCGGTCGGGCTCGGAAACTTTTTGAGGTTTCCCGGCCAGGCGGCGCAGTACGGCGGCGGCGCCTTCATGATCGCCTACTTCATCTCGCTTCTGGTGATCGGCCTCCCGATCTGCTGGGCCGAATGGACGATGGGCCGCCTGGCCGGCCAGCACGGGCTCCACTCGTCGCCGGGCGTCTTCCACTATTTCCTGCGCCCCCGCTGGGGAAAATATGTTGGCGTCATCGGGGTCGTCGTCCCGGTGATCATCTACATGTACTACGTGGTCATCGAGTCGTGGTGCCTCGGGTACGCAGTCAACTTCCTCACCGGCGGGCTGAACTTCCATTCCGTCGAGGCGGCCGGCGACTTTTTTGCGGCATTCATCGGGATGAAGGAAAACGGTCTCTCGGTCGGGTTCCATCTCGACCAGGTCGGGAACTATCTGATCCTCGTCTTCGTCCTGAACTTTATTCTGATCTACCGCGGTATTGCCAAGGGGATCGAATGGTTTTGCAACTGGGCGATGCCGGCGTTGCTCGTGCTGGCGCTGGTCATTCTGGTTCGCGTGCTGACCCTGGGGGCTCCCGACCCGGCGCACCCGGACTATAACGTGGTCAACGGCCTCGGGTTTATGTGGAACCCGGAAAAGGTCGTCGTCGAGCGCGTGGTCGAGGGGGCCTGGGTGAAGGAGCGCGAGGTCGTCGGGACGAGCGCGATCGCGGCTGCCGGGGCCGGGGTCCGCGCCGATGCGTCCACCCGTCTGCGCACGGTGGGTGTTCTCGAACAGCTGCTGAAACCCCAGCTCTGGCTGGCTGCCGCCGGGCAGATCTTCTTTTCGCTCAGCGTCGGGTTCGGGGTGATCCTCACCTATGCGAGCTACCTTTCCAGAAAGGATGACATCGTGCTCAGCGGGCTCTCCGCGACGAGCGCCAACGAGTTTTGCGAGGTCGGCCTGGGAGGGCTGATCACGCTGCCGGCAGCATTTGCGTTCCTCGGGGTTGCCGGGGTCGCGGGGATGGGGACGTTTGCGCTCGGGTTCCAGGTCCTCCCGCTCGTCTTCGCCAAGCTCCCGCTGGGATGGTTTTTCGGATCGGTATTTTTTTTCCTGCTATTCCTTGCGGCGATCACCAGCTCGCTCTCGATGCTGCAGCCTGGGATCGCGTTCCTCGAGGAGGCGCTGAAAATCGGGCGGCGCCAATCGGTGGCGATCCTCGGATTCATCACGGCCGCCGGCTCCGCCTTTGTCGTCTACTTCAGCAAGGACCTCAAGGCGCTGGATACCCTGGATTTTTGGGTCGGAACGTTCCTGATCTTTATTTTGGCGACGATCCAGATCCTCGTGTTTTCCTGGGGCTTCGGGGTTGATCGCGGGCTGGCGGAAGCCGACCGGGGGGCCGCCTTCCCGATCCCCCGCTTCTTCGCACCAGTCATGAAATTCCTCTGCCCGGCATTCCTGATCACGGTCTTCTGCCTCTGGGTGCTCGTCAATGTCTTCGGGGTCACGTTTGGCGGGCGGCCGGCAGAGTTCAGCGGGTACGTCAAAGACCTCTTCATCGCGCCCGACCCGGTCGCCTGGATGTCGGTCGGCCTGGTCGTCGCGTTCGCACTTTTTGTCGCCCTGCTCTGCGCCCGCGCGCCCGCCTACAGCCGGCCGATCCCGAGGGAGGAGCTGCCATGACCCTGGGCGGATGGTTCGTCATGATCGTCTCGGTCGGCTCGGTAACGGTCCTCTTCTTCTGGTGCCTCTGGAAAGTGTTTACGACTCCCGAGGAGACGGAAAAGCTGCACGGGTTCTCGTTTGAGACCCCGGACGAGGCGGAGGAAAACCGCCCCGCCGCCGCGGATGCTGTCGCGGATGCTGGACAAATCGGCTCCGGGAAACTACCAAAGGGCGCACATGAGCCGCCCGATCCTTGATGTCCGCGATGTCGCCCGCCTGGCCCGCATCGAATTGACCGACGAAGAAACCGCCACGTTCCAGGCGCAGCTGGGAAGCGTCCTGGAATATGTCGAGCAGCTCGGCAAGCTGGACGTCTCGGATGTCGAGCCCACCGCTCATGCCAACCCGGTCTTCAACGTCTTCCGCGAGGATTCCCCCCGTCCAGGGCTCGAGCGCGCCGCCGTGCTGGCGAATGCCCCGCACGCCGCGAACAACCTGGTCGTCGTCACCAAAGTCATCGAATAATTTCCATGTCCCAGATTGCCAACCTGACCATCTCCGAACTTCAGACCGGCTTCCGCAGCGGGGCGTTCACCCCGGCGGACGCCGTGCGGGCCCTGGAGGATCGGATCGCCGCGACCGACCCCGCGATCGGAGCCTACCTGGCGCGTGATTTTGATTCCGCTCTGGCGGCGGCCGAAAAGGCCGATGTTTCGCTTCCGCTTGGCGGGGTCCCGATCGGGATCAAGGATGTCATCAACGTGCTCGGCGAGCAGTGCACGTGCGCCTCGAAGATCCTCGCAGGATACAAGGCCCCCTACGACGCGACGGTCATCACCAAGCTGCGTGCTGCGGGAGCGATCCCGTTCGGGCGGCTGAACATGGACGAGTTCGCAATGGGATCGTCGACGGAAAACTCCGCCTACCAAGTTACCCGGAACCCGTGGGATCACAGCCGGATTCCCGGCGGTTCGAGCGGAGGTTCGGCGGCGGCGGTCGCCGCGCGCGAGGCGTTTGCCACATTAGGCAGCGATACCGGCGGCTCGATCCGCCAGCCGGCCGCCCTCTGCGGGGTTGTCGGGCTCAAGCCGAGCTACGGGCGGGTCTCCCGCTACGGGCTCGTCGCGTTCGCCAGCTCGCTCGACCAGATCGGCCCGTTTGCCCGCAGTACCCGGGATTGCGCGGCCATCCTGAATGCGATTTCCGGGAAGGACCCTCACGACTCGACCTCGCTCGAGCTTCCGGAGGAGGATTTCACCTCGCAGCTCGGGCGCGACCTCCGCGGGGTCCGGCTCGGGATCCCAAAAGAATATTTTGTCGACGGCATGGACCCGCGTGTGAGGGAGAAGGTGGAGGCGGCGATCCGGCAGTGCGAATCGCTGGGTGCCGAGCTGGTCGAGGTCTCGCTGCCTCATACCGAATATGCTGTCGGGGTTTACTACATCATCGCGACCGCCGAGGCGTCCGCAAACCTGGCGCGCTTCGACGGCGTCCGCTATGGCCACCGCGCGAAAAACCCGACCGACCTCCTCGACCATTACCGACGCACGCGCGAGGAGGGGTTCGGAAGCGAGGTCAAGCGCCGGATCATCCTCGGCACCTACGTGCTCTCCAGCGGGTACTACGACGCCTACTACCTCCGCGCCCAGAAGGTTCGCACGCTCATCCGGCGGGACTTCACCAGCGCGTTCGAAAAGGTTGACGCCCTGATCTGCCCGACCTCGCCCGACCTTGCGTTCAAGATCGGCGAGCGCGTCAACGATCCGCTCCGGATGTACCTCGCTGACATCTTCACGATCGCCGCCAACCTGGCCGGGATCTGCGGGATCAGCGTGCCGTGCGGGCTCGTCGAGGAGGATGGCAAACCGCTCCCGGTCGGGCTCCAGTTCCTCGGCAAGCCGCTCGATGAATCCCGACTGCTCGGGATCGCCGATGCCTACGAGCAGGCTGCGGGGAAAGACATCCTCACCCGCCTGCCCGCCGCCTGAGGCCCGGCCAGATACCAATCTCGCGTGAGCCTCCTCTTCCTCAAACGTGTCCTCGCCAACCCGCTGCGGGTTGGCTACCTCGTCCCCAGCTCGCCGTTCCTCACCCGCCAGACCGCCTCCCGCCTCGACTTCTCGCGGCCGCGCGTCGTCGTCGAGCTCGGCCCCGGCGAGGGCTGCCACACCCGCCAGATCCTGCGACGCATGGACGCCGCCTCCCGCCTGATCCTCTTTGAGCTCGACCACGAATTTGTCCGCCACCTGAAAAAACAATTTCGAAACGACCGGCGGGTCACCGTCCTGCAGACCGACGCGCTGCACATCGGAACCGCGCTCCGCGAGCTCGGCCACGAGGAATGCGACTACGTCGTCTCGGGGATCCCGTTTTCCGTCATCGAAAAATCTGCGCGCACGACGATCCTGAAGCGGATCGCGGCCGCGATGTCGCGCGACGCCCGGTTCATCGCCTACCAGCTCACCACCCAGCTTTGCGACGACAACGACATTTTTGACCTCGACCGGAAGTCGTTCTGCGCGCTGAATTTTCCCCCGATCAACGTCATGGAGTTCCGCCGTTCGGGGTCCGGCCTTCCGCTGGCCGCCGCGTAGCGGTCCTGCTCAGGCCGCCGGCACCTCGCCGACATAGATCCGGTGGGCGGCCCGCTTCGCGCGCTCGTGGGATTTTGCCTCATGCTCGCTGGCGGCGAACCCCGACCGCCCGAGCTGCTGCAGGAATGCCGGCTCCCGGTCGGCAGACCAGAAGGCGACGCGGCCGCCCGGTCGCAGCGCACGCCGGATCAGCGAGAGCCCGTCCCGGTTGTAGAGCCGGCAGTTTTTTGCCTGCACAAACGACGTCGGGCCGTTGTCCACATCGAGCAGGATCGCGTCGTACCCGGCCGGAGATTTGCGGATGCAGTCAAACACATCCCCCGCGATGGCCGAGGTGCGGGGATCGTCGAGAAGCTTTCCGTTCAGACCCTGCAGGAAGGACCGGTTCCATGCGATGACCTCGGGCAGGAGCTCGGCGACATGCACGGCCGCGCCCGGAGCCGTCACCTCAAGAACCCGCCGCAGGCTGAACCCCAGCCCGAGCCCGCCGATCAGCACCGAGGGCCGGGAGGGGACGGTGCGCCACTGGCAGGCCAGATCGGCCAGCAGGATCTCGGACACCGTCGAGTTCGAGCCCATCAGCTGACGCCCGTTGAGCTTCAAAAAATAGTCGCCGTCATGCTCGTGGAGCGAAAACCGGGAGCCGTCCGGGGTGCGTGTCTCGGCAAGGTTGCGAAATGGGATCATAAGGTCATCGGCGGGTGCCGACGACGAGTCGTAATCGAACCCGGCCCCCGGACAAGCTCAATCATTTTCTACGCCTGCCCGCTGCCTCCGCCCTGTTCAAAGCCGCCGGGTTTGTGATACATCCGGCGCCATGATCGATTGGTCGCCCGTAGTCATCTCCCTGCAAACCGCGCTCTGCGCGACGCTAGTCACCCTTGTCCTAGCCGTCCTTGCAGCCCGGTGGAGGGTTCGCCGAGCCGGACCATTTGTCGAATTTCTTGACGGCGTTCTCCTCTTTCCCCTCGCCCTTCCCCCCACCGTCGTCGGCCTGGTTCTGCTGATGATCTTCGGGCGTCAGTCGCCGGTCGGCCAGGCGCTCGAGGGGATCGGGATCAGCGTGCTCTTCACCTGGAAAGCGACCGTCATCGCCGCGACGGCCGTGTCGTTCCCAATCATGTACCAGACGGCGAAGGGCGCATTCCTCCAGGTGGACAGCGAACTCCTCGATGCTGCACGCGTCTTCGGATACTCGGAGCGCAGGATCCTCTGGAACATCATGGTCCCACTGGCGTGGCCGGGGATCCTCGCCGGGCTGATCCTTACATTCGTCCGCGCCCTCGGCGAATTTGGAGCCACCCTCATGCTGGCCGGGAATATCCCCGGACGCACCCAGACGATCCCCATCGCGATCTTTTTTCATGCCGAGGGAGGCGATCTGAGCGGCGCGCTCGTTCTCTCGGTCGTGATCGTGGCCATTTCCGGCCTCGCCCTCTTTATCCTTACCAGGCTTGGCCCCGGCAGCACGCATCCTGCCATCCCAAAACCTCTCTGAAGCTCAGCGGTCGCAATCATCAAGGCCCCGAGCGTCATTCTTGGCTGCAAGAATCCGCCCGGCGCTCCCGACCGCCCTCTCTCAACACGACGCCGTGTCGAGCAGGGCGTTGTTCTCAACTGGCAAAACACATATTCGTTCACCCCGGATTGTTAGAGCTCTTGACCGTGAGGTTTCTAAATAAAAACCAGAATAAAAGAAGCCCTCCGGCTGGCAAAAGCCCGTATGGTAAAAACGAATGCCACGAGGGAGGTAAAAAATTTCCAACTTTCGTTCCCAGCGATCCTCCAAGCACGTTGAAATACCAGAGAAAGTGGGTGAACGCGAATCCGGCCATGAGAAACAAAATTGCGGCTGATTTGGCCTTTCTGCACCAGGCACCGACAATCGCCAGAACGATTGCTATTGGCAAGGAGACCAGTCCGCTCCAAAACATCAACTGAGCGACGGCTTCCTGAGAGGGGCTTTTCATTTTTTTCAAGTGGCATGGGCATCCTGCCTATGCGACTTATGGGACGAGAGGCAGGATGCCTCTGCTACGGTTTAGGGCTTGCGGCGGCGGAAGCGATGGAGTCCGCCATAGGGTTGGAGGGGGTGCCACAGCCGCCGGAAGAGAAGGGAGTTGCCCTGGTGGGTGAGGCTGTGGCCTTGAAGAATTTCGTAGAGGGCCATCTTGACGAGGTCGAGGACGAACATCCACGCGATGTTGTAGAGCCACACCATTCCGATGATCGTCCACGGCAGGGCGGGGACGACCGAGCCGATGCCGAACCCGCAGGCCAGCACCGCGATCATCTGCGTCCCGACGATGGCGAAAAAGAGCCGGGGATCGGGGAACGGCGGCTTCCAGAAGGCCCCCACCGAGCGGGTGACAAAGAGGAGGAGGTGGCCGCCGGCGACCAGCTGCAGGAACATCATCGTCTGCAGGTGCTGGCTGTCGAGATGGTAAAGGTTGCGCCCGAGGAAGAGCAGCAGGAAGCTCTGCACCACCGCAAAGAGGCCGAGCACCGAGGAGATGAGAAACACCCTCGGCATATCCCACTTGACCGGCTTCGGCGCGGCCAGGGCATTGTCGTAGGCGATCGTCATGATCGGCAGATCGTCGAGCAGGGCGAGCGCGATGATCATCACCGGGGTCATTGGGAAGAAGTCAAAGAACATCACCGAGCAGACGACGAAAAACATGATCGCGATCGTCATCGCCACCCGGTAGAGCATGTAGCTCATCATGCGCTCGAAAATCCGGCGGGCTTCCTTGATGCCATCGATGATCACCGAGAGCCCGGGGGCGGTGAGGATGAGCGACGCCGCCGCGCGGGCGGCATCGGTTGCGCCGGAGACTGCGATGCCGACGTCGGCCTGCTTGAGCGCCGGGGCGTCGTTGACTCCGTCGCCGGTCATCCCGACGATATGGCCGGCCGCCTGCAGGGCCTTGACCACCCCGTATTTGTGCTCGGGGAAAACCCGCGCAAACCCGTCGGCGGCGACGATTTTATCCGCGGCATCGGCCGGCAGCGCACCGTTCAGGGAATCCGCCGGGAAAAGGTCGGAGGCGAGCTGGATATTGGTGCCCATGCCGAGCTCGCCGGATATCGTCCGCGCGATCGCTACATCGTCGCCGGTGACCATCTTGACCTGAACCCCAAGCTCGCCGGCCTCGGCGATGGTTTGCTTCGAGTCCTTGCGGGGAGGATCCATGAGCGGAAGAACGCCGAGGAACGTCCAGGTTGCGCCGTCATCCGAGCGGGCGGCGGCGAGCGCACGCATCCCCTGGACCGCCAGCGCCTCGACCTGGGCCTCGACCTTCGCTTGCTCGCCATCCGGCAGGTGGCAGAGCTTCAGGATCACGGCCGGCATCCCCTTCGTGGTCAGAAAAGTTTTCCCTGCCGGATCGACGAGGGTGGCCTCGGTCCGCTTCGAGACCGGGTCGAAGGGCACGAAGGTCGTCTGCCGGTAGGTGCCGAGCAGCGCGGGATCCTTGAGCCCGGCCATCACTGCCAGGTCGATTGGGTCCTTATCCTCAGCCTTCGAGGCCAGCGAGCCGGCCAGGATGACATCCTGCGCGGTGGCCCCGCCATACGGCAGCACCTCCCCGAGCGTGAGCCGGTTCTGCGTCAGCGTTCCGGTCTTGTCGGAGCAGAGGATATCGATGCCGGCAAGTTCCTCGATCGATTCGAGGCGCGAGACGATCGCCTTCTTCAGTGCCAGCTTCTTCGCCCCAAGCGCCATCGTCACCGAAAGCACCGCCGGCGTCGTGAACGGCACCGCCGCCACCAGCAGCACAAGAACGAACTCCGCAAGCTGGAAAATCGCATTCTTCGAAAAATGGTGGTCCATCGCCGCCAGACGGTCGATCACCAGGATCGCGGCCAGCGCGAGCGTGAGGACGATCAGGAAATTTCCAATCCCGACAACAGCCTGCTGGAAGTGCGACTTCGTGCCGGCCGAGGCGACGAGGCCGGCGGTCCGCCCGAAAAACGTTTTCCCCCCGGTCGCCGTGATCACCGCTGTCATCTCGCCTTTCTTGACGACCGATCCGGAATAAACCGTATCGCCGCGCTTTCTCGAGACCGCCAGCGACTCGCCCGTAAGCGCCGCCTGATCCACGCTGAGGTAATCGCCATCCAGGAGCACCCCGTCGCCGGGAACCACGTCGCCCAGGCGGATCCGGACGATGTCGCCGGGCACAAGATCCGCCGCCTTCACCTCCCCCCACGTCCCGTCGCGGAGGGCCTTGGCCGTGAGAGCGAGGGAATTTTTCAGGGCGGACAGCGCACTCGAGGCGGCACTCTCCTCCCAAAATCCCAGCACTGCATTGAAGACGAGCATGAACGTGATGATCCCAAAATCCACCCAGTCCTGGATGATCAGCGCCATCACCGCCGGGGCCTCGACCATCCACGGCAGCGGACCCCAAAAGTACCCGGCAAATTTCTTGAGCGGATTCACCTTCTCCTCCTCCAAGGCATTCGGACCGAATTTGGTAAGCCTCCCGGCCACCTCGCCCGAGCTCAAGCCCTTGGCCGGATCGGACTGCAACTCTTTGAGGATCTCTTCCGGGGACTTGGCGGGCGCGTCTGCTGTGTTCATAAGGAGAAAGGAGAGCTCCATCACTGTATCCGCCCGGGCAGACCTCTGACGACCCCAAATCTTCCCCCCCGCAGCAATGCGGGAACATTTCTCGCCAAGAGATGACCTCGGTCAAATTTATGCGGCTTTTGTGCATGCAGACCCAAGCCGTCGCGCGATGCGCGGCACGCTGCATAGATCCATCCGGCCGCCCCGTCTCCGGTTTTCATTTCCGCATGCGGGGTGCTCCGGAACCTTCCGGGCTGCGTGGGAAAAAAGGTGTTTTCTGCAAAAGCTTCATGGCCGCAGGGGACGGTGGACGGCGCGAGATTTGATGACGAGGCGCCGCCAGAAGCCCGGGGGTTGGGTTCCCGGGCGATGAGATCGATGCCATCGGGGATGGTGCGCCATTTATGGATGAGAATGAGCCAGCAAGGGGGGCAACACTTTCCTATTTTCATTTTTTTAAAGAATCTCTGTTCCATTGGCCGGATGCTTGTGCCTCACGACCACAGCTTGCGGTCCAGCGTCCGGTATTGGATCGCCTCGCCGACGTGTTCGGGTTGGATGCTTCCCGCCCCAGCGAGGTCAGCGATCGTTCGGGCGACCTTGAGGATGCGGTCGTAGGCGCGGGCGCTGAGTTGGAGGTCCTCCATCGCGTGGCGGAGCATCTCCTGCGCGGTGGCATCGAGCGCGCAGAACTTCTTGATCTGGGCGTGACCCATCCGGGCATTGCAGGCGGTTTTCCGTCCGCCCCGAAACCGGTCGGCCTGGCGTCCGCGGGCTTCGATGACGCGCTCCCGGATCGCGGCCGACGGCTCGGCCGGTTCGTTGCTGGAGAGGTCGCGATAGTGGACGGCGGGAGCTTCGACATGGAGATCGATGCGGTCGAGGAGCGGGCCGGAGATACGCGAGCGGTAGCGTTCGACATGCGCCGGCGAGCACCGGCATTCGCGGGCCGGATCCCCAAAAAAACCGCATGGATGCGGACTCAAGCGAGGGGGAACCGAGCATAACGCCATAAATGCCAAATCAGGAGCCCTTTCTACCGGCGAAACTGGAAAGCTTGAAGGGCGTGCTCCTTGCCAAGAGGCCCGTGAGAAATGGCCTCCGATGGCCCCGAAGGGCAGCAAAGGCCAAAGAAGAGCGAAGGAAACATGTCTTCGATAGTCAACGCGGATTCTCCAGTCGTCCTAGGCGAAGCAGACCGGTGATAACTCAGATTCTCGACTCGCTTGGGTTCTTCCATCCAAAGCTTCTCCCGACTCACAATACTTTACAACTTTTTTCGTAAACACTTTCCGCCAGAAAATCATTCTCCAGCTTCTGGGGTTTTAATGCGTTTGCCATGGCGGCAGAAAGCCGCGCACTTGACGCTCCAAGCCCGTATTGGTAGCATCCAAACAAGATGAAAGTATTTATCGCATGCCCACGCTCACTCGGCCCGTAGTTTGCGGTACAGTGAGCATCTCTCGGTCGGGTAATCCCTAGCTGAGCCTCTGAAAGTTCCGGCGATGTTAAGGGTCGTTGCTGAGTCTGAGGGCCAAGTTGTGTTTCGCGGCTCGCTGGCACCCGGCGAGTATATAATCGGGAGGGAACCTACTGCTGACATTGTGCTTTCGGACTCTAGTGTTTCAATTTACCACGCGAAGCTATCATTAACCAAGGAATCGGTGGTGATCGAGGATTTGGGGAGCGAGAACGGCACATGGATCGATGGAAAACCCATCCAAGGTTCATCATGGCTATACACACGGAATACGGTACAGCTTGGTTCGGTCATTTTGAGCGCCACGCTCGACCCTCTGCTCAGCCTTGTTGAAACGGCGAGTCCCTACACCGTCGGCGAGTTGATTCGGAGCGGCGGCATGGGAGCGATCTTGGAGGCGCGCCAGACGACCCTTGGCCGCAAGGTTGCGATGAAGGTCATGCTTCGGCCCGAGGACGACGCGGCTGTGTGTCGTTTTGTCAACGAAGCTCGCATCACTGGTGTTTTGGAACATCCCAATATCATTCCGGTCCACGATCTGGGTGCGAGGGAGGACGGGCAGTTGTACTACACAATGAAGTTTGTCAGAGGTCGGACGCTGGCCGAGGTCATTACCTCGCTCCGCACTGTCAGCCCCACCGCCAGCTCGGCGCTGCTGGCTTCCCTTTTGACCACGTTCCAGAAGGTATGCGATGCTGTCGCCTTTGCGCACCATCAGGGTGTTTTCCATCGCGACCTCAAGCCAGACAACATCATGATCGGAGACTATGGCGAGGTGCTTGTCATGGATTGGGGACTTGCGCGGGAGCAGGTTGCGGGCTCTTACGCTACGGGGTCTGCGGACAAAATCGAACGCGGCCATACTATGGCGGGTAGCGTCCTCGGCACGCCGGAATATATGTCCCCCGAGCAGGCACAAGGGGATAACGCGCGAGTCAACCAGCTCTCCGATATCTACTCTCTTGGCGCGATTCTGCACGAGTTGCTCTATCTCAAGCCGCCGATCACCAGCTCCGATCCGCTCAGAGTCATAGACAAGGTTGCGCGCGGTGTGCGCGACCCGATCGGGGCCGGGCGGTATCCGCACCTGCCCGGCCAGCGTGTGCCGGCTGCATTGACTGCCGTCGCGAGGAAGGCTACGTCCCTTGACCCCTCGGCTCGTTACCAGAGTGTAAAAGAACTCCAGCGCGACGTAGAGGCCTACCAAAACGGATTTGCCACTGCCGCTCAAGAGGCCGGGCTAATCACAATTTTGACGCTTTTTCTTCGAAGGCACCGAGGCGCTTCGATCGCTGGATTGGCAGGGGTAAGCGCAGTTCTTGGTGCATGGGGGTTTTTCACGACAAAGGTCGTGCACGAGCGCAATCGTGCTATCGCAGCGGAGACCCACGCGACGCGCGAGCGCGATCGTGCGGTGGAAGCTGAGAAGCGGGCAGAGGAGAACCTGGCTGAGGCCAACGCCGCAAAGGAGCGGGCCATTTCCGCCAACGAGGAAGCCGAACGGAGACGCATGGAAGCGGAAGCACAGCGCAAGATCGCCCAAGAAGAGCGGGACACCTCGGAAAAAGAACGCGCTCGCAGCGAAACCCTTCTCCAAAATGCCCGCGAGGCCCTCATGGAGGCCGACCGGGTGGTCGAGATCCTGAATCGATTGTCTGATGAATACATCGATTCCGGCCGAATTCAGGACGGCGTGGCAAGTCTCGATCGGGCTCTGGCTCTGGTGCCAAAGAACCAGGAACTGATGCTCCGTCGTGCGAATCTCCTTCAGGCCTCGGGCCGATTCCAAGATGCCATCCCGGCCTATCGTGAAATCCTGGAACTCGGTTCCTCCCCATCAGCGCAGGAGAACCTGTCGCTGACTGAGCGCCTGCAGAATGCCAAGGATTCTGCGTCGGGCATGACGGAGGAGATCAAGCAGGAGCTCCAAAGCGCCCTGCAAGCACAAGGCCGCGCACGTGAAATTCTGGCCTTGGAGGCCGTTCCGCTGGGACCGGACGCTCCGCCGGAGGAACAGGCCAAGGTGCGGGCGGCGAACGACGTCGATGTCGCTACAGCACTCAAGCGGCTTGATGCCTGCACCAAGTTTCCGGGCTGGAGTAACGACCGTGTCCGAAAACTGGCCGATGGAACACTCGGAATCGACCTGTCCAATTTAGGTCTCAAAACGTTGTCTGCCCTGCGCGACTTGCCGGTGTCGGAGCTCAATTTGAATGGCAACCCTATCGGGGATCTTTCCTCTGTCAGCGGACTCAAGCTACGCCGGATCGATTTTATGAATACTGAAGTGGCGGACTTGAAGCCTCTGGCCGGGATGCCCCTCGAGCATGTTGACACAAGTCCTCGAGTGACCGATCTGCGTCCACTGGCCGGCATGCCGCTCCGATTCCTCAGATTGTGGAATGCGCAGATCGATGATTTCGGTTCCCTTAAAGGAATGCACTTGGACTTCTTAGACGTGGGCTCTTCGCATGCGAAGGATCTTTCGGCTCTGGAAGGCATGCCTCTACGCTCCCTCTGGGCGGACAGGTCGCAGATTAAGGACTTGAAGGCCATTGGCTCACTGACCTCGCTCGAGGTGCTGGGCTTGCCTGGCGACGCCTCCGGAATCGATCTATCGAAGCTTAAGAGCCTGCGGGAGGTACTCTGTTTTCGTTTCAGCCCCGATCAAATTCCCGGAGCCCAGTTTCGCGAGATGTTTGTCCAGGCGGAGGCAGCTTGGAAAAAATGGTCCGGCCAACTCCTCAAGCTTAGAGGACGAAACATCGGACCGCATTGCATCTCCGTCAGCAATCCGGAGGGCTTCGAACTCTCTTTGGAGGGGACAGGAATTTCGGAGCTCGGCCCGCTGGCCGAGGTCCCGATGCAGGCGCTGCGCTTGGATCGGCTCGACCTTCCCATTGATTTGGAGCCGCTGAGGAATCATCCCACGCTGCGCCGACTGGTGTTGTCCGATTCCAACGTTTCACAGATCAAGCCGCTCTTAGACGTCAAGCTGGATGTGATCGTAGCTGCCGCGAGCATCAGGGACATTGCGCTCCTTGCTGCGCACCCCTCACTCCAATTCCTCGGATATCAGCCAGACCGAAGACGATGGTCCACCGAGACAACCCGCGAGGAGTTTTTCGGCCCACGCAATCCCCCGAGCGATATCCCGCCAGATGCGGTAGCGAGAGTCGAATTCGACGATCCGTCTGATGCGACCCAAGGGTGGCTGAGCATGAGCGGAAACTTCCCATCGCCGGCCGCATGGATCGCCGATCCAACGGTGGAGCGAGGCCGTGGCGGAGGAGCCTTCTGGTCCGGCGTGTCTGTCACTGCGAAGGAACCCATTTCTCTCGCAGCGCCTGATGCGTTTTTGAAGGCGCTGCCCAAGGGAAAGAACGGGGCTTTGATCTTCGACCAACGTCTCATTCTCCCAATGGGCTATAGTCAACCCCTCCAAGTGATCCTCCGCTCGAACTCACTCCGTCTTGTCAGGCAGATCAATGACCTGCCGACCCGCACGTGGAACCGCCAGGTGATTCCCTTGGCAGCCGATGGTGAATGGCGCCTCAATAATGTTTCCGGAAGGCCGGCCAACCCGGAGGAATTCGAATCTGTGCTCGCCAATCCGAAAGCGCTACTTCTCCAAATGAGCAGCGGCGATGGGCCTGTGTCGCCGACAGCAGTTGACGACATAGCGGTGCTCCGCCCGGTCGATGCCTCGGACAGCCTTCAAAGGCTTGCGGATTCCTCCCAGAGCTTGATGGCGCTCCGCGAGTGGCTGGCTCAAGTCAAGGTGGTGACTTCGAAAGAGCAGATCGAAATCGCGGTCAATTTCGCTAGCGCCAACGGACTCGATGTTACGAAGGTCGGGGAATTCTACGCTTTGAAGGGATTTCAAGACCGGGGTCCCGTTCTCTGGTTCCATCCGCCTGACCGACAAACGCCCTCGGTGATCGAGATTCCTCATGACAAGATCAAGAATGGGAGCGTTTTGAGGTTTGCCGCCAAGGGTATGGAGTCGCCACTAGGAGTTCGCATCGAGATCCGGCAGGGAAAATCCAGGTTGCTGAGCAAGTCCATCGGCAATGAATGGACGGAGATCGCTCTGCCACTCTCAGACGCCGCAAAAGCGAAGGATCCCATCGTTATTGAGATTTTTCCGGACGGTTGGAATAATGAGGCGTGCTTTATCGAACCGATTCGCATCGAGCAATTCCGGGGAGGGAATCCGTGAGCGAGCCCGTCGCAGAGTGGCCGCATATCGAGCTGCCGGATGGTTCTTCGGTAAGCCTGGGAGACGCGTTGCGGATTGGTCGGACGTCATCGAATCAGTTGGCGCTCGACGACGGGCTGGTCTCCCGTCATCACGCGAGTATCCAGCGTATCGGCGATTCCTTCTGGGTCATTGATCTGGGGAGCAGCAATGGCACCTTTGTCAACGGGCAGCAGATCATTCAGCCGAGCCGACTCAACAACCAAGATGTCATCCGCATTGGCAATGTCGCACTGGTTTTCCGGCAACCTCCGGAATCCTTGCTGGCGCGATCGCTTGCTCCGTCCACATTGCTGAGCGTGCGCGTCGTTCAGCAGTGGCTTCTTGTCGCCGACATCAAGCACTTTACGAATCTCTCCCGCAGCCTGCCCGCAGCAGAACTCTCAGGACGCGTTGGACGGTGGTTCCAGGCGACCTCGGCAGCCGTGGAGGCGCATGGCTGCAAGATCCACAAATATCTTGGTGACGGCTGGCTGGGCGGATGGTCAGATGAAGGCATCGACCTCGGACAGATTGTAGGCGCTATCTCCGCCCTTGACACGGCAAGGTCTGCGGCGGGTCTCGATTTTCGTGTAGCGCTCCATGTTGGGAAAGTGACCTCGGCGGCAGCACCGACGGGTGTGCGAGACTTGGTTGGTGCAGATTTGAACTATGTCTTCCGAATGGAAAAAATCGCCGGTGGTTTGGATGCAGCGTGGTTGCTGAGCGCCGATGCGGCACGCCGATTGGAGGGAGTGATAGGACTGGTTTCCGCGGGCTGCCACTCCGTGCCCGGATTCGACACGGTGGATGAGTTCTTTGTCCCCGCTAGTCGCAGGCCATGAGCAGGCCAAGTGAAAGCGGAGGCGCGTCGAATGGGGTAGTAGGCAAAGGGGTCAAACCTTTCCTATTTATATTTTTTTCGAGAATCTCTGTTCCATTGGCCGGATGCTTGTGCCTCACGACCACAGCTTGCGGTCCAGCGTCCGGTATTGGATCGCCTCGCCGACGTGTTCGGGTTGGATGTTATCCTCTCCGGCGAGGTCAGCGATCGTTCGGGCGACCTTGAGGATGCGGTCGTAGGCGCGGGCGCTCAGCTGAAGGTCCTCCATCGCGTGGCGGAGCATCTCCTGCGCGGTGGCATCGAGCGCGCAGAACTTCTTGATCTGGGCGTGACCCATCCGGGCATTGCAGGCGGTTTTCCGTCCGCCCCGGAACCGGTCGGCCTGGCGTCCGCGGGCTTCGATGACGCGCTCCCGGATCGCGGCCGACGGCTCGGCCGGTTCGTTGCTGGAGAGGTCGCGATAGTGGACGGCGGGAGCTTCGACATGGAGATCGATGCGGTCGAGGAGCGGGCCGGAGATACGCGAGCGGTAGCGTTCGACATGCGCCGGCGAGCACCGGCATTCGCGGGCCGGATCCCCAAAAAAACCGCATGGGCACGGGTTCATGGCGGCGACGAGCATGAAGTCGGCCGGGAACGTCATCGTGCCGGCCGCACGCGAGATCGTGACTCTGCCATCCTCGAGGGGCTGTCGCATCACCTCGAGGGTGGAGCGTTTGAACTCGGGGAGCTCGTCCAGAAAAAGAACTCCGTTGTGGGCGATGCTCACCTCGCCCGGCGTCGGGTTTGCCGAACCGCCCAGCAGGCCGATGTCGCTGATCGTGTGGTGCGGGGAGCGGAACGGACGGTTTGAAACAAACGCCAGCTTTTCGCTGAGCAGTCCGCACACGCTATGGATCTTGGTCGTCTCGACCGCCTCTTCCAAACTCATCGGAGGGATGATCGTCGCAATCCGCTTCGCAAGCATGCTCTTGCCCGAGCCCGGGGGGCCAATAAATAGCAACATATTTGACATTAACCCACCTTGCGCCGACAATTCAGACATGAATCCCGTCGCATACTCCTATATCCGGTTCTCAACACCGGACCAAGCCCTAGGAGATTCAGAGCGCCGGCAGATCGAAGCTGCCGAATCTTGGGCCAGAACGAAAGGACTAAAACTCAACAAGTCCTACGCCGACCGTGGGCGGTCTGGCTTCAAAGGAACCAACCGGAAAAAAGGTGCCCTCGGGGAATTCATACGCCAGATTGAAGCTGGGCATATCGCTCGCGGTTCATTGCTTGTCGTGGAGAATTTAGACAGGCTTTCACGCGAGCACCCCATAGACTCCATAGTGCTGGTTCGCCAAATTATTTCAGCCGGTATCACAATCGTGGTTCTGAAGGACAAGCAACCAGCCCAAGAGATTTCCGAGGAGATCGTTCGCGGGGATAAATCCGGAATGGCAATGATGAGCCTCGTCTTTGAACTTGGCAGGGCGTCAGGCGAATCCGCCCGGAAAGCCGAGCTTGGCGCAGATAACTGGAAACAAAAACGGAATGAGGCGACGCAATCGGGAAAGGTGATGACGGAAATCGCCCCGGCATGGATTGGCACAACAGGAGAAAAGGAAAACCGCCGTTTCGTGCTGATCGAAGACAGAGCAGAAATCGTCCGCCAGATATTCAAATGGCACCTCCAAGGAATCGGCAACCGAACAATCGCCCAAAAACTGAACGACGCAAAAATCACGAATTGGGGACGAGGGAAACGTGTTGCCACACACTGGCACCCGTCATACATCCAGAAAATCCTGCACAATCCTAGCGTAGTCGGGGAACTTCATCCGCATAAACTCGAAAACGAGCCAGACCCGACCAACCCATCTGAGCAAATCCAAGTCCGCAAGCCGACCGGCGAGATTCTTAAAGACTACTACCCCGCAGTTGTGGATTTAGACACGTTCCAACGCGTTCAGACCACCAACCGTCAAACCGTCCGTGGCATCTCTGGTGGCCGAATCCAAAATCAGGTTTCCAATCTATTCCCCGGCCTAACCTTCGGAGCATTGGAAGATCCGGTTGCAATCATTCCAGCCCCGGAAGAACCAGGTTCACCCCCTACAGTTCAAGTCCCTGCCCGATACAAGGCAAAGGGAAGTCACGGTCACGGTAGATATTTGGTAGCCGAGGTGGACGCGGTAAACAAGAAACGGAAACAGAAAAACGAGGTTGAGCCCGCCCGCTGGCCTTACCCCGCCGTCGAGTTCGCAATTCTGAAAACCCTACAGGAAGTCGATTGGAAAGCCGTGGCTGGTCATGGCGATTCGCCGAGGCATACCGCTTTTGCGTCCAGCGTGGCAGCCCTTGAAAGAACCGCTGAGGGATTGAGCGAAAAATGCGAAAATCTGGCGAACGTGATCGCAACAACACCGCTCCCCAGTCTCGTTCGGAGACTAGCGGAACTGGAGGATGAGCGAAAAGCGGCAAGGGACAGCGCCACCGAAGCCAGAAGAGAATTGGCGGACATGGAAATTTCAAAACGGGGGCTTGACGTGCCGCTGTCCATAAAGGAAGCAGCACACGACCCGAAAGCCCGTGAGGTGAGGCTCGCACTTCGAGCCGAGATCGCCCGGCGCATCAAATCAATCCTACTCTGGCGCAAGGTTTCTGCCCCGAAGAAGGACCACCGAGACAGGGTTACTCATGCCCATTCGTTCCAAATCTCCATCTATTTCGTGAACGGTGCCACCCGCATAATCCGCGTAACCCTGAACAAAGGCAACCTGCCAACGGTTCAAAGTGTCACCTTCGAAAACCCAAGAAAAACGAAACCCGTGAAGCGTTCTACAAGTGTATGAAATCGAGGACAATCAATGACACCAGCACCCCAAAGAAACCGCCCGAAAAAAACTGCCAACCAGTAAACGAACCTTGGGCCTTATGTTAAAGGTATGATGAGAGCGATTCTCAACTATGTCATAGCCCAACAATAAAATACGGGGCGAAAAATCGCCTGTCGACGCGGGCAAGGCCGCCCGGTTTTCGAGCCCTGCGGTCAGAGACTCCCCCCAAACCAGCCCCAACCGCCCCCGCTGGTTTGGGGGGAGACTCTTCGACCGCTCCCATTGGCGGCCAAGCCTCCTCCGCTCCGCTTCCTCGGCTTCGCTGCCGCGCCTCCGGCGCACGCGCCCTCCGGGCGGAGGTCAAATCCCTTCGGCTCGTGCGGTCAAGTGACCGAAAAACAATCAATCTCGATTTCTAGAAATCTTTCAGCAAAATTTTAAGTATCTCATAGTCATATGTTTACAACTGATGAAAAAATTGACCCGAAAGCACATTTACCAGATAGACGCTGAGTGACTGAGAATAATCTTCTTCACCGGCAGCAGGCGCTGATGCGGAGAATGGAGGAGGGCGTCTCGTTCACAACATTCTACGGAATGCAACGCAGCGAAAAACATGAACACAGAAATCAAAACCGGCACTGATTACAAGGTCACAGACCTGTGCACCAATGCCTCGAAAAATCGCCACCACCACACGGTCGCAGATGAAAAGGGAACGGAATACAAAATCGGGCACACCGAGCGGAGGAAGTTCCTGAATCTCAAAAACAACGCCGCCGACTTGGCCAAACACCCATCCCGGAATGGCACCTTCGGCAATGCGATCAAGCAAAAAACCTTGCTTTGGAGCCTGAATGAAGATCGCCAGATCGGCGTCTTCCGCATCGTTACCGGAGGTTGCTGGGACGAGGGATCGTTCGAGATCCAGATGAAAAAGCGCGGCCACGACGACGGTCAAACGCTGGAAATGTAATCGACGCACAGTTGATTACCGCGCCGCTCTATCCCTCAGGGGGTAGAGCGGTTTTTTTTGACATTTAAGAAAAGTGGGTTATGGTATCTCATAATGATTCGCATGGTGGATGCGTCAGCCAACCAGCAAGAATCGAGAAAGGCCGGGGAAAAAGTCACCCACCGGGGCGCCACGGCTGCATTCGCGAAGATTGCGAAAATCGTCTATCGACGCGGGCAGGCCCGCCAGGTTTTCTAAGCCCTGCGGTCAGAGACTCCACCAAAACCAGCCCCAACCACCCACGCTGGTTTTGTTGGAGACTCTTCGACCGCTCCCGTTGCGGCCAAGCCTCCTCCGCTCCGGGATCGGCCGGTCAGCTACGCCCTGCGCCCCCACGCTTCCGGCCCAATCCCTCCGCTCCCTCGGCTTCGCCGCGCGCCTCCGGCGCACGCGCCCTCCGGGCGAAGGTCATTTCCCTGTCGGCAGAGATGACGGAATAAACGCCGGTCGACGCGGGCAAGCCCGCCCGGTTTTCGAGCCCTGCGATAAGACACTCCCCCCAAACCAGCCCCAGCTTCACACCCCGTCGGCATAAATTCTCGCCTCCGCGCGGGCGGCCAGCATACATTGGCGATTGAACTTGATTTTTGAAATATGAGAATTTCCGTTTTGTCCCTCTTCTTCGCGATTCTTGTAGCCCGCGCTTGGGCTGGAAATTTGCCCGAACGGGTTAAAATTACGACGCCTTTTGAGGCAAACATCGTCGTAAACGGAAAACCGGTCGGGAAGATGACGGTCGCTGCCGGCCGCCTATTGCCCCTGAAAGTGTGCGACACCGAGACAGCCACCGTCGAAGTCGGTCCCGGCAATGACGTGAAGATCCCAATCTCATATACCGACGTCGAGACGAAGTCAGCGCGAGTGGCATCCACTCCGGCCCCTGCCGCTGAACCGTCGGCTACCCCAGAGGCAGCCCCAAAGCAGGCGCCCCCAGCCCAGCCGCTCACGAGCGAGACGCCATCAGCCGCGCCGGCTGTGTTCTCCGGCCTCATGCGCTGGCCGCAAACCGTAAAAACCATAAAGCCGATCACAATCAGCTTCGATGTGGGATCGAGTAAGCCCATAACGCGCGACTTAAAGACACCCAGGGAAGTTTGCCTTAAAAAGGTCGAGGGCGACGTGGCGACAATTTCCTGCAATCAGTGGGTCGTAAAGGTGCCCCTCGACGCTACCGATGCAGCCCTCCTTCCATACGTTGAACCCGAACCGACGCCCGTTCCTCTCCCCAACAAGGTCGGGCTATCAATTGACGGAAAACTCGTCGTGCCAAAGAATGGGCGAGCAAAAAAATACGATGGCCCAGCTTTCGCCAGCAAAGACTACGTCGCTGTGTTTTTCGCCAATAAAACCTGTGGGGCCTGCGGTGCATACCTCAAAAAGGTGCTTGCCACATTCAGCACTGAGCCGGAACTCGCCCGGAGAGCGGGGCTCGTGCTTTACTCCACCGACACATCCGAAAAGGAGATGCTCGCAATGATGGAAGAAAAAAGTGTGCCATTCCCCGCAATCGACTTCGACAAAGTGAACTCCACCTTGATTGCCCCCGAAAAGATCATGAGCCCGATGCTGCTCATCTTTGACAGGGACGGAAAAATGGTTGTTGGCGAGTACGGGTATCCTTGGGGAGATAGCGTCGGGGATAGATTTCAAAAACTTGCAGATGACCTCCAAAAAGAACTTGGCGAACGAGAAAAGACGGCTCGCTCTACCGTATCAAAGTAACTCCGACCTCGCTGCTGTTGGCGCGGCTGTCGTAACTTGAACGCATGAAAGGCGTTTTTGAAAATCTGGCGAAAATTGGGGTGCGTCGGATCGTTGCGTCCGAGAAACCCCACCATCTGGTGGAGAACTTGGGCGGACCACCAGAGCAGATACGGAGAAAAGCACCACTGCTGCCTGCGCGGCACCTCTCGTTACACTCTCTTCCACTAAACAGGCACAGCAGCTTCTCCTCTTCACTCTGAGGATAAAAAGCATCAAAATCGAAACGAAGGTTTCCGCGAATCCGGCCAACGGGTAATTTTCCGGGCAACCCGGAAAACGCTTCGCGCCCGCTTGCCACATCAGCGAGCAAACCGGAAGAACATCGACCAGCGAAGCGCGGCCCGGCTCCCGAAGCCCCCCGCCCATCGGCACCCGGCAAAATTCTGACTGCGGGCGAAAAGAAAAAAAAGCGCCTGTCGACGCGAGCAAGCCCGCCCGGTTTTTCAAGCCCTGCGGTCAGAGACTCCACCAAAACCAGCCCCAACCACCCACGCTGGTTTTGTTGGAGACTCTTCGACCGCTCCCGTTGCGGCAAAGCCTCCTCCGCTCCGGGACCGGTCCGGTCAGCTACGCCCTGCGCCCCCACGCTTCCGGCCCACTCCCTCCGCTCCCTCGGCTTCGCCGCCGCGCCTTCGGCGCACGCGCCCTCCGGGCGGTGGTCAAATCCCTTCGGCAACAATTGGAAGGTGTCGTTTAAACGCCCAGAGAAAAAAAACGTTGAAAGCCATCATCCACAAAATATCTAGCTCGAAATGATGGGATTCGTTTAGCTTGCATCCTTCGATGCGAACGGTTCTTGCACTCCTCCTCTCGTTTGCCCTGCTACACGGTGCTGAATGGGAAACTCTCTCGAACTGCCGTTTTCTCCCGAACGAGTATAATGACGGCGACTCATTCCACGTTCTGAGTGAAGGAAAGGAGTTTATCTTTCGCCTTTATTTCGTGGACACGCCGGAAAGCGAAAACTCATTGCCTGAACGTGTGGGACAACAAGCCGCTCACTTCGGCATCACGCCAATCCGAGCGATTGAAATTGGCCGATATGCGAAGCAGGCTACCGCCCAACTCCTTTCCCGACCGTTTACAGTGACAACAAAATATCAGGACGCAATGGGGCGTAGCAATCTCCCTCGTTACTACGCATTCATCACGACTTCAGAAAAAATGGACTTGGGGGAGGTTCTTGTATCGTCTGGCCTTGCTAGGGCCTTTGGCACGGCAGGGGCACCACCGAAGGCAACAATCGCCGAATTACGCTCCCGCTACGATTCACTTCAATCCGATGCAAAACGTAAGAAACTTGGAGCATGGGGCAACGGCCCAGCCATTCGCCGGGATGAGGAACCTACCACAGAGCCGCGTTCCCACATGCAAGGCCCTGAAACCGGGAAACCACAAACGCCGCAATCGCAACCAGGCATGGATGATAAAACCACCGCTGAAATTCTCGGCGACCTCGATCCGCTGAATCGAATCCCGACCGTGCCTGCGGCCACCATTCCCAAGGATGACTATTCCGAAATTCCGGGATGGAGACCGAAGCCAAAGACTTCCGAGCAGGCACCCACGAAAGAAAAGTCTTTGAAAGTCAGCCTCAACACGGCGAGCCAAGCAGACTTGGAAAACTTGCCCGGTATCGGGCCGGAGCTTGCGGGTCGTATTATTGCGGCACGCCCATTTGAAGCCGTTGATGACATAAAAAAAGTCAAAGGCATTGGACCGACCAAGTTCGCCGCCATCGCTCCCCTGGTCGCGCCCTGATGTTGCCTGCGCAGCACCGGCAAAGGTGACACTTGCTTCCACGAAACAGGCCCAATAAAGAGGACAAACAGCTTCCCTCCTTCACTCTGTGGAAAAGGGGCATCAAACCCGAAACGGAGCATCCCCCGATTTCGGGCAGCGGGTAATTTTCCGGGCAACCCGGAAAACGCTACGCGCCCGCTTGCCACATCAGCGAGCAAACCGGAAGAACATCGACCCGCGAAGCGCTGCCCGCCTCCCGGCTCCCGAAGCCCACCGTCCGCTCGTAACCACCGGTCAGAATTCTGACTTCGGGGCAAATGACCAAAAAAACGCCTATCGACGCGGGCAAGCCCGCCCGGTTTTCGAGCCCTGCGGCCAGAGACTCCCCCAAAACCAGCCCCAACCGCCCCCGCTGGTTTTGGGGGAGACTCTTCGACCGCTCCCATTGGCGGCCAAGCCTCCTCCGCTCTTGGACTGAACCGGCAAGCTACGCCCTGCGCCCCCACGCTTCCGGCCCACTCCCTCCGCTCCGTCGGCTTCGCCGCGCGCCTCCGGCGCACGCGCCCTCCGGGCGGAGGTCATGTCCCTGTCGGCATCTGGTGGAGAGCTTGGACGGACTACCACAGAAGTTATGGAGAATAAATCACCCCGCCATCCTCCTCGGCTCTGAGTAGCCCCAGAGGTGGAGATACAGAGGTGGAGATAAATTGACGCAGGGAGACATTCCTGACAAGGGAAGGGACCATGCCAAAAATCCTGACAACCACTCCTCGCCGGTGGACATAAAAACTGTGCCGGGACCGAAACCAACACCCCGCCTGCCATGAGCACTAAAGAGACCGATTTTTCTGAGGTCAAAGGCCAATATCAGGTGAAACGCGCCATCGAAGTCGCGGTTGCGGGCCGCCACCACCTCCTGATCATCGGTCCGGTCGGGGCAAACAAGAGCGTGCTTGCGAAAAGAATTCCGACAATCATCCCCCCGATGACTTTGGAGGAGGCGGTCGAGACGACCAAGATCCACAGCATCTGCGGGCTGCTGAACGAAAAGAACGCCTTTGTCTGCCACCGTCCCTTCCGCTCCCCACACCACACCATCAGCGACGCCGGCCTCCTCGGGGGCTCAGCAAACCCGACTCCGGGCGAGGTGAGCATCGCCCACAACGGGGTCCTTTTCCTTGACGAGCTCCCGGAATTCAAATGCTCCACGCTCAGGGCTCTGAGCAACCCCCTGAAGGACGGCAGAGTTGTCATCCCCTTCACCGCAGGCACAATGACGTTCCCTGCGGACTTCATGCTGGTAGCCGGCATGAACCCCTGCCCGTGCTCATATTTTGGAGATCCGGCCCGCGAGTGCCGGTGCTCGCCGGGACAGGTCGAAAACTACCGGGCCCGGATTACCGGGCCGCTCCTCGATCAGATTGATATTCATGTCGAGGCACCCGCCGTGAACTACAAAGATTTCTCCAGCAACGAACCCGCCGAGTCATCGGCTGCGATCCTCGGACGCGTGATCGAGGCTCGCAACCGTCAGAGGGAACGGTTTGCCTCGGGGAAAAAGACCAAATGCAACGCCCGAATGGGCCACAACCAGATCAAAAAATTCTGCGCGCTGGACAGTTCCGGTCAAGAGATGCTGCACCACGCGATGGAGGACCTCCAGTTCAGCGCCCGCGCCTACGACCGCATCCTCAAAGTCGCCCGCACGATCGCCGATTTTGCGGGAGCGGAGAATATCCTTTCTGCCCACATCGGCGAAGCGATCCAATACCGCACGCTGGACCGGAAGCTTTGGGGTTGACGGAATCTGAGCCGGGAGGAAAGACAAGCGAACTTTGCTGGCATAAGAGAGAACAAAAACCGAAACGAAACATTCCCCGGATTTTGGGCAACGGGTAATTTTCCGGCAAACCGGAAAACGCTCCGCGCCCGCTTGCCTCATCTCTCCGCTCCCTCGGCTTCGCCGCGCGCCTCCGGGCGGAGGTTATGACGGAAGAAACGCACCCCATACCAGCCCCAGCTTCGCCCCCGTCGGCGTAAATTCTCGCCTCAGCGTGGGCGGCCATCTCAAATGTCTTTAATCTTTCACACTTGCATGCTACGAGTTCGCGCACATGAAACATATCCCCTTGATTATAGTAGCCGTCCTTTTCTGCGCCGTTGTAGCTCATGCCCAGGATTCGGCAAAGAAAACCACCAAAGCAACTGTCGGGAACTTGGTCATCAAAGCCGACGGGTTGCCGATTGACACGGCTGCGAGAATTCAAGAGGGGGGAAGTTTGTCCAAAGCCGGGATGATCAGGGCCGGGGAGGCGCAGCACAAAACCGCAATCTATCAGGACACTAACTCCTTCTTCTGGAGGTTTGCACCGACATCCGGCGGCAAGCATGACCCAAATGCTTCTTTTGCCCTTGGAGGCACAGCCACAAGCACGCCCATAAAGGCCACAATCAAAGCTGAAATCCGCGTGGAAAAATTCATGCCCGTGGAAGACTCCGCTATTATCACTTTAACCTCTGCATTTGGAGGCGGCCGCGTCGTAATCACTGTCATCCCTGAGGAGGCCGCAAACGAGAAGACCGGACCTGCAACGGCCATTCAACCTGGCAACTGGACGCCTGTCTCAGGGGAGTTGAAATTTGTCGCGCCGGACGACAATGCAAGATACCCACTTGCTTTAGTAATCAGAACCTTCCGCTCCACCGCTACCGTCGATGTCCGAAATATCGAGCTTTCCGTAGTTCCCTAAAACTCACCTTCCTCTTCCCAGACAAGATTCCGACTGCAGCAGCAAAGACGAAAATTGCCAATCGACGCGGGCAAGCCCGCCCGGTTTTCGAGCCTCCGGGCGGAGGTCATGTCCCTGTCGGCGGACCGTCAGGAGTGAATGCTTGCTTGCCGCCATCTCGACAATCTTCTCCAACCTGCTAATTGTCAGATCCATCCCGCTGCTAGGCGAACACCAGCAAACAAAAAGCCGTCACCAGAAAACAGGCCATGCTCGCCTCCACAAATTCCATAACAAGGCACCTCGTAACTTGGGTTGTGCTCCTCTCTCTCCAGACGATTCTATCGGCCACAGAAGAGGGAACTCTCCTGTCGCCAGTTACCATGCCCCTCACTGCTCAAGGAAAGCAAATCGGAAACTTGACCTTACCAGCAGGAACAAAGGTCCAAGTGCTACGCAAAGAAGGTGCAAAAACCCTGATAAAAAACTCCACCGGAGAAACTTGGGTCGACTCCGCCGCAATTACCACTACCCCAATCCCAACCACACCAATACCGGCGAGCACGCCAGTTCCACCGGTCCCGGAAACTGTGCAACCAAAGCCAGCTCCCACCGTCGCGCACACCGTCTCTCTGGACGCGCAGGTCATCCAGAAACCCGCACCAGTTAAAACAGCATCCGCCGAAAAGGGCTCAACGACAGACCCTCTGGTTTCGCCATCCGTCTGGACCGGAGGCCAATTACCCGGCGAATGGGAAGAAACGGCGTCCGGACAGAACTGGCAGATCAAAACATGGATAAAACCAGAACAATTCTTTGGAGTTACCCCCCTAACCGGCAAGGCGGAATATCGCGATGGGAAACTGGTCAGAATCGATTTGAGTTTCATCGACCGATTTGCGCCATTCCCTCCCAGTCCTGAAATGCTGAAAATCGGAAAAGAGATCGAGGAAGTCGACAAAACCTTCCCTTTTGACAGCCAACACTTCACCGACGCAAAAAAACGGCTCGAAGCAGCAACTCGCCCCGTTGCATCAGACTACATCCATGGAACACAGAAAAGAACGGAGGAAATCGTTTTGCCCATCTCTTCGGCCCTCCGCCGTGCATACCCCGACGACAAGTGGAAGTTCGGCGGAAATGTTTTAGGCGACAAAAACCTGATGGTGGTTATGCATGCCGGCACAGACGCTACGGGCTCCAACCCAGATTTCTTCGGGGTAACCATCAGTCGTCGCGCTCCCGCAAACGAATCCGCAAAAGCCATCAAACCGGAAACCGGCGACTCAGCGGCTGCACTCCTCGCACCGGAATTCTGGGCTCGATCCGAAACCGAATATTCACAAAACATTGAGAAGCCGCTTTTTGGAGCCGTCCCCCAGAAAGTCACCGCCCATAACAAATCCGGGAACACCACCATTCAACTGGTCAAGATCTCCTACCTCATGGCGCCGCCCATCCGAACGCCCCAAGCCGACAAACTGCAAAGCGAGCGACGAAAAAATAAAGACTCAAGCCTTGCCGAAGGACTACTACAAGAAGAATTGAAAATGCGCCGTTCCGAAATCCAACAGGCAAGGCAAGGACAGATAGAGAAGTATCTTGCACTAGAAAGGACCATCCTCGGAAATCTCCTAACCTACTTTCCAGCAAGTTGGCTCAATGCATCACCATCTGCCCGCTTTAGAAAATTCAGCAGCGACGCGTTCTACGTCGACATGGTTTCCGACGAGAATTATCTAACCGTTCACATCGAGTTGAAGAAACAAGGACACTAGAGCAAGAAATGAACCTTACCCCAGATTCGGGCAGCGGGTAATTTTCCGGTAACCCGGAAAACGCTACGCGCCCGCTTGCCACGCCAGGGAGCAACCCCGTAGAGAATCTACCCGCGAAGCGCGGAGGCAAAGCCCGGTGACCGGCATCGCTCGTCGCAAGCTCCTCTCTCACCCGCGCACCCGGCTTTGCCTGGTTACTTTACGCCCCGCCCGGCCGCCAAAGCGCGGCCCGGCTCCAGAACGCCACCTCGAACGTCAATCTCAGGCCGGAATTGCGACTCCAGAGAAAAATCGCCCGATCTACGCGGGCAAGCCCGCCCGGTTTTTCAAGCCCTGCGGCCGGAGACTCAAAAAAACAGCCCCAACCACCCCCGCTGTTCTTTTTGAGACTCCCTGACCACTCCCGTTGCGGCCAAGCCTCCTCCGCTCCGGGACTGGTCCGGCAAGCTACGCCCTGCGCCCCCACGCTTCCGGCCCACTCCCTCCGCTCCCTCGGCTTCGCCGCCGCGCCTTCGGCGCACGCGCCCTCCGGGCGGTGGTCATTTCCCTTTCGGCAGACCGTCAGGAATCCCCACCTCTGGGGAAAACAATCGCGTTTCACGCGCCAGCCAGCTACAAGCAATCGAATTCATGCCAGAGCAAACAAGCGCTTCCCAAACACCCTCGCCAGAGCCCCAGACAATACACACGATTCTGGAGGAATTCCGGCAGGCAGCTACCTCAAACCGAGATCTTGGCGACCGCTTTGAGCGGTTGATTTGCCGGTATCTTGAACTCGATCCCCTCTACGCAGACCGCTTCGCCAATGTCTGGATGTGGAATGAATGGCCCCAGAAAGGAAAGGTCGGCGATGTCGGAATTGATCTCGTGGCAGAGGAACGAGCCACCGGTGAATTTTGCGCCATCCAGTGCAAATTCTACCTCCCTGACCACACCCTTTCAAAAGAGGACATCGACTCATTCTTCACCGCAGCGGGGAAATCAATCTTCACATCCATGATGATCGTCTCCACTACGGACAAGTGGGGAAAAAACGCCGAACAAGCCCTTGAAAACCAATCCAAACCCGTTACCCGGCTCCGCGTCCAAGACCTAGACGCAAGCCCGGTTGACTGGTCGAAATTCAGCATCACACGACCGCAAGCCCTCGACCTACGGGCGAAAAAACAACTTCGGGAACACCAGAAAACAGCGAATGAAAAAGTCATCGCTGGTTTTGCCGCCGCCGACCGGGGAAAGCTCATCATGGCTTGCGGCACCGGCAAAACATTCACATCCCTCAAAATCGCCGAACACTTCGCCCCGACCGGACACGTCCTCTTTCTTGTTCCCTCGCTCTCACTTCTCTCCCAGACCCTCCGGGAATGGACGGCGGAATCTACCCATCCCCTCCACAGTCTGGCCGTCTGCTCCGACACAAAGATCGGAAAGAAAATCACGAAGGCCGACGACGACGATTCCGCCGACATCACCACCTACGACCTCGCCTTTCCGGCCACAACATCGGCCCGCCAGATCATGCGCCAGTATGAAGGCATCAAAGCCACGGCATCAAAAACCGCCGCCGTTCCACAGATGACCGTGGTGTTTTCAACATACCAATCCATCCTCGCCGTTTCACAGGCACAAAAGGCCGGACTCCCCGAATTCGATCTCATCGTTTGCGATGAGGCCCACCGCACAACGGGCGTCACCCTCAGCGGAGAAGACGAAAGCCACTTTGTAAAAATCCACGACGCCAACTTCATCCGGGCAAAGAAACGCCTCTACATGACGGCCACCCCCCGGATTTACAGCGACGACACAAAGACCAAAGCCAAAGATGCCGACGCCGAGCTTTGCTCGATGGACGATCCCGCTGTTTTTGGTGAGGAGTTTTACCGGCTCGGTTTCGGCGAGGCGGTCGGGGCCGGTCTCCTTTCAGACTATCAAGTCCTCGTCCTCGCGGTTGATGAAAAATACGTTTCTACCACATTCCAGCACCAAATCGCCGACGCAAACAACGAACTCAAACTGGACGATGCCGTCAAAATCACAGGCTGTTGGAACGGCCTAGCCAAACGCCTTGCGGACGGATCAGCCGACGCCACCAGTTTTCACGGAGACACGGCACCAATGCGCCGCGCCGTCGCGTTCTCCCGGTCAATCAAAGACTCGAAGGCATTCGCCCAACAATTCGGCCAGATCATCGCAGCCTACCGTGCCGCCCACCCCGAAGAAGAAACCCTACAGTGTGAACTCGATCACGTTGACGGCACCTTTCACGCCCTCCGCCGTAACTCCCTCCTTGATTGGCTGAAAGCGGACATCCCACCCAACACCTGCCGAATCCTTTCAAACGCCCGGTGTCTTTCCGAGGGTGTTGATGTCCCGGCCCTTGACGCGGTTTTGTTCCTCAATCCCCGGAACTCGATAGTTGATGTCGTTCAATCCGTGGGCCGGGTCATGCGAAAAGCCGAGGGAAAAAAATACGGATACATCATCCTCCCCATCGGAATTCCCGCCGACATGGCTCCAGAGGAAGCCCTCAAAGACAACCAGAAATACAAGGTTGTCTGGCAGGTTCTCCAGGCCCTCCGCGCACACGACGACCGCTTCAACGCCACCGTCAACCAAATCGAACTCAACAAAAAACGCCCCGAGGCTATCCAAATTATCGGCGTCGGCGGTAAAACTGAATCCGATGGCAAGCACGATGGAGACGGAAAGCCAACCGCCCGACAGACCCAAAGCACATTTGACTTTCCCCACCTGGACGAGTGGAAAGACGCCATCTATGCCCGGATCGTCCTCAAATGTGGCGACCGCCGCTATTGGGAATCATGGGCCAAAGACGTTGCCGTCATCGCGGAGCGACACGTCACCCGCATCAAAGCCATTCTGGAAACCGGGGAACCCCGCCACAAAACCGCTTTCGCCGAATTCCTCCAAGGGCTCCGGCACAACATCAATCCCAGCATATCCGAAGACGACGCCATAGAAATGCTCTCACAGCATCTCATCACCCGGCCCGTCTTCGACGCCCTCTTTGACAACTACTCCTTCACCCAGAGCAACCCGGTCTCTATCGCTATGCAAAAGATGCTCGATACCATCGAGGATCAGGCGCTTGAGAAAGAAACCACCAAACTCGAAAAATTCTACGCGAGCGTAAAAGAACGCGCCACCGGCATCGACAACGCCCAAGGCAAACAGCGGGTCGTCATCGAGCTTTACGACAAATTTTTCAGGACGGCATTCCCCAAGATGGCCGAACGGCTCGGCATCGTTTATACGCCGGTCGAAGTGGTGGATTTCATCGTTCAAAGTGTCGAAGACGTTCTCCGGCACGAATTCCATTCCGGTCTAAGCGAGAAAGACGTTCACCTCATCGACCCCTTCACCGGCACCGGCACATTCATCGTCCGGCTTCTGCAAAGCGGGCTTATCCAACCCGCCGACCTCCTGCGGAAATACCAACAGGAACTCCACGCCAACGAAATCATTCTCCTCGCCTATTACATCGCGGCCATCAACATCGAGGAAACCTTTCATGCCATCGCTCGCCAAGCTCCCGAGGGCAAAGACAAAATAACCGGGGGATACATCCCTTTTGAGGGGATCGTCCTCACCGATACCTTTCAGATTTCAGAATCCAGAGGGGACATGGAGGAAAAGATGTTCCCTGAGAACAACAAGCGGGTAAAACGCCAACGCAAGGCCCCCATCCGCGTTGTCATGGGAAATCCGCCATATTCGTCCGGGCAGACCAGCGAAAACGACGGGAACAAAAACCTCAAATACCCGACACTTGACGACCGCATCCGCTCCACCTACGCCGAGCGTTCCACGGCCACACTCAAAAACAGCCTCTACGACAGCTACGTCCGCGCCCTCCGCTGGGCCAGCGACCGCATCGCGGGCAAGGGCATCGTCGGATTCGTGAGCAACGGCTCCTTCATAGACGGCAACGCGATGGACGGACTACGCGCCAGCCTCACCGAGGAATTCACCAGCATCTATGTTTTCAACCTGCGCGGAAATGCTCGCACATCCGGCGAACAACGCCGCATGGAAAAGGGAAACGTCTTCGGTGAAGGCACCCGCACGCCGGTTGCCATCTCCCTTTTCGTGAAGAACCCCGACAAACAGGGGAAATGCGAACTCTTCTACCACGACATCGGCGACTACCTCAACCGGGAGGAGAAACTTGAAATCATCACGCGATTCCAGAGCATCGACGGCATTGAACGGGAAAAGGCATGGCAACGCCTTCTCCCAAACGACAGTCACGACTGGATAAATCAACGCGACCCGGCATTTGAGACTTTCGCTTCAATCGGCGACAAAGAGAAGGAAGCAGGCAAAACCTTGTTTGAAGACTACTCCAGCGGCGTGAAAACCAACCGGGATGTTTGGTGCTTCAATTTCTCCAGAGCCAACACCGAAGTCAACATGCGGCGAATGATCGAATTCTATAGCGCGCAAGTGGAGGCATTCAAAAAAATCAGCGCAGGCAAATCAAAGACCGAAATTCCCCAAATCGTGGAGGATTTCATTGATACAGACCCGAAAAAAATCAGTTGGACCCGAGAAATCAAACAAGATTTGGGCCGCTTAAAACCAGGCCAATTCGTGCCCGGCGCTCTCAGGCAATCTCTTTATCGGCCATTCACCAAGCAAATCATCTATTTTGACCGGCAGTTCAATAACTGCGTTTACCAACTGCCTCGTATCTTTCCTACCCCCAAAACAGCGAACATCATCATTTGCACCACAGGAACAGGAGCAACCAAGGATTTCTCGTGCTTGTTGACAGACACGCTGCCCGACCTCGAAGTCATATCCAAAAGCGTGTGTTTTCCCCTCTACCTCTACGAAAAAGACGAAACAAAGGAAGACGAACTCATCAGCCGCCAACAGGACGGCGAATTGATCGACGGCTACCGCCGCCGATCCGCCATCACGGATGAAACCCTCGCGGACTTCAAAAAAGCCTACGAAGCCAAGATCACCAAGGAAGACATTTTTTACTACGTCTATGGCATCCTCCATTCCCCGGAATACCGGACCCGGTTCGCCTCAGACCTCAAAAAGATGCTCCCCCGCATCCCCTTCACCAAAGAAACGGCGGACTTCTGGAAATTCAGCAAAGCCGGTCGCGATCTCGCCCACTGGCACCTGAATTACGAAACCGTAGAGCCCTATCCGCTCACCGAGGTTTCCGGTGAACTCACCCTGGACCCGCAAAAACATTACCGGGTCCAAAAAATGACTTTCGGACGCAAAGACAAGGCGGTCGATAAAACCGCCATCATCTACAACAGCAACCTCACCCTGGCGGGAATCCCGATGGAAGCCTACGACTACATTGTCAACGGCAAGCCCGCGCTGGAATGGATCATCGAGCGCTACCAGATCACCGTGGACAAAGACAGCGGCATCCGAAACGACCCGAACGACTGGATGACCGAACACAACGACCGCACCTACCTCGTCATTCTTCTCAAACGTGTTGCCCGCGTCAGCGTTGAAACCATGAAAATCGTCAAATCCCTCCCGGCTCTGAACGAGCGCCGGTAGATCCCATGACCACCCAAGACCACCCCGGTTCCGATCAATTTGCCCTCGAAAACGCATCGAAGGCACTTTTTGAAATCGCCGAAGGAGACCTGAGAGACCAGAAGCCATCCGCTTCCGTATCGGCATCGACTATTTCCGATGCGGTTCGCGCCGTCACCCGTCTAAAAGATAAGGGCATTCTCCTAGAAATCCCCCAAGAATTGGCGAAGGGAATCGCCTCGGGAGAACTCAAGCGAACGGGAGCCGCCGTCAGGGATGGCGCTGGGGCCATCCGGGGATTTCTCAAAGACCCATCGAAATCAGCAAAAATCCTCTCCAAGTCGTTAACGCTGGCGATGGTGGTGGTTGACATCGCCCAAACGGTCCTCCTCAACGAAAAACTCGCGCAGATCCAAGAACAGCTCGGGCGGATTGAAGACCAGCTAAAAGCCCTCATGGCCTCCAAGCTGCAAAGCGCTTTCGTGGAAGCCTCCCGGATCGGACTCTACACCAGCCCCGTTGAACGCAAACAGCGCATTCACTCTGCCCTGACCCATATCACCGAAGCGCTCCCGGCATTGCGATCCTCGACAAACTCCAAAATAAAGGCCCTCGCAGCGAAGGCAAAAGAAGCCACCCCAAATTCAATCTCGTTCTTCCAGTCCAAACTTAGAGCACGGGAGCAGTGCCAACAGCAGACAAAGGAAATCCAAAGCGAAATCCATCTTTTTGCTTCACTCCTCGCCCTGCGGGCTCGGCTTGAGGACGAGCTTGGTCAGCACTTGGCCGCCGCCCAATCCCGAAACGAGATGGCAACCTATGTTCTCGCATCTTGCGAGAACATCAGCGAAATATTTCAACTGGGAAACGGAATCAACACCTGGTCCGACGACGCGAACTTTCTCAACGCCATGGGCAATCTGCTCTCCTTTGAAGGCGATGACTACTTCAAGACTTCCAGAACAATCTTCAACGGGATTTTCAAAGAGTCTCAACTGATGGCAGCGCAGACCGTCCGCGATCACGCATTTGCCCAAGCCATTGCCCCACAAGCCAAGCCCACCTATCTGGACTGAATTTTTCTCCAACTACTGCCCCGAAGACCTGACCCCGGCTTCCACCTCCAGAAACGCCGCCAAAACCTCCTCGGCCTCCGCAATCCAAACCCTGTTATCCCGGCGAACTTCCACGCGCCACCGGTCGCCGATTTGAATCCGCTCCACCGAACACCCCGCAGACAACAGATCCCTCTCAATCATTTCCCAATACTTCATTTTTTTGCAGGCCAACGGCAAACGTGACACCGGCACCCTCTACACCGCCACCGAAAAAAACAAAAACGCTACCACTTCTGGAGGGAACCGGGGCAACCAACATCGAAACGAAGGTTTCCGCAAAATCGGGCAGCGGGTAATTTTCCGGGCAACCCGGAAAACGCTCTGCGCGCCCGCTTGCCACACCGACGAGCACCACTGACAGAAAATCGACCCGCGAAGCGCGGGGGCACGCCCGGTGAACGGCATCGTTCGTCGCCAGCTCCTCTCTCCCCCATTCACCCGGCTTTGCCCGCGATCATTTTTCAACCCGCCCGGCCGCCAAAGCGCGCCCCGGCTCCAGAACTCCACCGCCAGTGAGGAATCTTACCACGATCTTGCCCGCACCGAACGCTGTGAAAAATCCGAATAATCTTGGCAATCTAAACGAATGGGGAACCACGTTTCCCCATACCCCTCCTCTAAGGGGAACAGCTCAAATCCCTCTGAAATCCAGAATGCAGAGAGACAAGAAAGAATTTTGAAAATATCGCTACCCGAACCGAGCGGAATACAGCAAAACCGAAGTATCATATCATGAAAACTTCACCCCGGAACATCCGCCTCACTGAAGAATCCCTTGAAGCCCTCAAGATCCTCAAAAAGGACCAACCTAACGCCTCAACAGCGTCGATCATTTCCCAATCGCTGATAGACGCCGCTAAAAGAGCGACTTCCGCCTCCGTCATCCGCTTCAATATCCTCGATCCCAACGAATACATGGCAATCCAAGCCGCGCTCTCCGAACTGACCAGCCAGCACCGGGAAATCAAAAAAGACCTCTACAAAATTAAACCGCAGGATAAGGAATCTGCCGAGAAAATCGCCTCTGTGCTCACAAAGACCCAGGCCGAAATAGATGCTCTGACCTCCCTGAGACGGCGGCTTGCAAAACTTGCACAAGCAACCACCGCGCTGACACCCGAGGATGCAATCATGATTACCCAGCAAGTTGTGCATAGTTGTCGAAGCACAATTGCTGATCCCAACGTGATCGACTTCCTTGTCCGAAAAAGTCAGGCAACTCTCAGGCTCATAGAATCCGTTTTCCCCGACCTCGATGATTAAACTCGTCAAACGGCACACGAACCGGGCATGCAGCAAACTCATCCTAGCGGAACGGGTTGCCTACATCGCTGACGCCAGCCACGAGGACCACCTCAACAAAATCCTCGGCACGCCACGCAACTACAACTGCCCTGACGAAACAGCCGAGGCATTCATTGCCGAGGTTGTTCGGCTCGACGCTGGTTACCAGAAATTCCGCGCTGGCAAACGCGGCAAACGCACCCGGAGAATTTTTGAGGAAATCGTCTATTCCTCACCCCACTTTGCTGACATGACCGACGAAGAACTGGACATAGCCGAGGACATGGTTGTGAAAGCACTCGTGCCCAACGCCGCAGCCCGTTCAAACCGCCACAAAGACACCAAAACCCACAGAACTGACTTTCACATCCTCTTATCCGCTAAAACATCGGATTACCCGCCCACCACAACGATATGGGGAAAATTCGGCGGCTCGGGCCATGCCTGCATCTTCGCGGCTTTTGACATGCTAGATGACCAGATTGCCCGACGAATCAACGAGGATCGGGAAAGCGACCGCCACATTAAAAGCCGAGTCCAAGTTCGCCATGAAAAGGCAATCGCAGCAAAAGGAATCAAGCCCACGCTGGCCGAAGAAATCGCAGCAAACACCACCCCCCCCGTCACCGCAGAAAATATACAAGCCGCAATCGAGGCCTGCGGTCACGTCGTGCCAAAAATCACCGATCGGTTCGTATCCGTCATCTTCTCAGGCGCAAAGCGACCCCGACGTTACAACCTTCCCGACCTCATAGACGCTATTACCGTCGCTCATGGGGATGGGCATCACGGAAGCGACGGCTCGCCAACGGCCCCGGCCACGCCAACGGCCCCGGCCACGCCAACGACCCCGGCCACGCCAACGACCCCGGCCGCGCCAACGACCCCGGCCGCGCCAACGACCCCGGCCACG
>Ga0247844_1001495_pt1 | contig 42869 bp, 38 predicted proteins | sample LaCtaG_FD_192421 | JGI IMG/M metagenome (GOLD analysis project Ga0247844, IMG submission 192421) | Freshwater microbial communities from meromictic Lake La Cruz, Castile-La Mancha, Spain - LaCruzMarch201714.5m_1 | ecosystem: Environmental > Aquatic > Freshwater > Lake | place: Spain: Castile-La... | reverse complement strand
TTTCAGGTACCGTTTACCTGAAAGGAGAGGGTAATAAAATACCGGCCGTGGGTGCTTCCGTTTATTGGGAAGGTACCAATCTGGGTGAATTTACTAATGAAAATGGTGAATTTGTCATTCCTCGTGCCGGTACTACTTCTCTTTTGGTCTTTTCCTACGTAGGCGAATCCTCAGATTCTGTAGATATGAGAGGTCAAAGGGAGATAAATATTACCCTCGGTGGGGGGTATGAATTGCAGGCCATTGAAATTAGCTATAAGAAAAAGGCGACGTCTTATTCTTTTTTAACCCCAGGAAAAGTTCAACTTCTGGGGGAAGGAGAATTGGCAAAAGCAGCTTGTTGCAACTTATCGGAAAGTTTTGAAACTACCCCTTCCATAGATGTTTCTTTCACAGATGCCGTAACTGGAACAAGACAAATTGAAATGTTAGGTCTTTCCGGGGCTAATATGTTGATTACCAGAGAAAATATTCCAGATATCCGTGGCCTATCCGCTATTTATGGCCTGACTTTCTTGCCCGGAACCTGGGTGGAGGGTATTCAGTTAAGTCCTGGCATTGGTTCTGTAGCTAACGGTTTTGAAAGTATTTCAGGTCAAATAAACGTGGAATTAAAAAAACCTGAAAATAGTGAAAAACTATATTTTAATTTTTATGCCAATGAAATGAATCGCTTTGAGGCTAATTTGAACCTCGCTCATTCCCTGAATGAAAACTTACACACAGGGTTACTCTTACATGCAAAAAGGCAGAGGGATCAAATGGACAGAAATGATGATCATTTTATGGACGGGCCCATCGGAGATCAATTTATGGTGGCTAATCGCTGGAAATTTAATACCTCCAATGGAATACAAGGTCAATGGGGCCTTAAAGGAACTTTTATTCAAAATAATAGCGGGCAGTTAACAGGTGCAAATCACGTCCATCCAGGAACAGGCGTGTACAATCCTTGGTTAGCCAGTATGGATACCCGTAGGATGGAGGGTTGGTATAAAATGGGCTATTTATTTCCCGATAAACCAAAAACAAGTATCGGTTTACAACTTTCAGCTTTAAATCACGATCAAACGGGGTTTTTTGGAAAAAGAAAATATGACGCTTTTCAACAATCTTTTTATGCGAATTTACTCTACCAATCTATTCTTGGAAGTACAGATCATGTTTTTAAAAGTGGTTTGAGTTATCAATATGATCGCTTTGATGAAACCCTGGGCGAATCAAACTTCCTAAGAAATGAATCTGTTCCAGGCGTTTTTTCTGAATATACCTATAATTATTTAAATAAGGTTTCCCTGGTTGCAGGATTAAGAGCAGATAACCATAATCAATATGGGTTCTTTGTTACCCCGCGCTTACATTTTCGTTTTTCTCCCAATGAGAAAACAGCTTTTAGATTGGTTTCAGGCAGAGGTCAAAGAACGCCCTCTGTTTTTGCTGAAAATATAGGTGCCATGGCTTCTTCCCGTAGTTATCAGATTGTAAATCCTCAGCCAAATATTCCTTATGGTCTGAACGCAGAGGTAGCCTGGAATTCTGGTATTAGTTTTTCTCAGGAGTGGCAACTTTTTAATAAACCTACCATCCTAAATATTGAGCTTTTTCATACCCGATTTGTTAACCAGATTGTGGTGGATTACGATGCCAATCCTCAAAAAGTCTTATTCTATAATCTGAATGGAAAATCTTATGCTACCAGCTTTCAATCGCAAGTGGATATAACCTTTTTTCCCTGGCTTGACGTTCGCTTAGCCTATCGTTTTAATGATGTCAAAACAACCTACCAATTAGACTTACTTCAGCGTCCTTTTGTATCTAAACACAAGGCATTTGCCAATTTTGCTGTTGAAACTGCTTCGAGTGGGTGGAAATTGGATGCAACTATTCAATGGCAAGGTCAGAAAAGAATCCCGGACTTAAGTGGTAATCCGGCAGCAGTTTTCGCCATAGATGAATCGCCCGATTTCTTTATTGTAAATGCTCAGATAAGTAAATTAATTGGGAAAAAATTAGAACTGTATCTTGGGGTTGAAAATTTACTTAATTATAAGCAAGATTATCCTATCATTAGTGCCGACGATCCTTTTAGCGAATGGTTCGATGGCTCCATGGTGTGGGGTCCTGTATTTGGTGGAATGGCCTATACTGGTCTTAGATTTAAGATTGACTCTCCCTCCAAAAATAAATAAAGCTAAATAAGCCAACGTGTTTGTCAGGCTTTATCAATACTCTCCAAAAAAGATAGCCTCTTTTGTATGCTCGGTTCTGAATCACGGATTATAAGGATTATTGGATTTCACGGATTATAGGGAACGTCTTTGTTTTAAACATAGTGTTTATTCGACGATGTATTCTTTGGTATAATCTCACAGGGCCATAGGCCCTCCATCTTCGACACACTCCACGGTAAATGTGGAATTTATCCCTAACACCCGCTTCTGAATCACGGATTATAAGGATTATTGGATTTCACGGATTATAGGGAACGTCTTTGTTTTAAACATAGTGTTTATTCGACGATGTATTCTTTGGTATAATCTCACAAGGCCATAGGCCCTCCATCTTCGACACACTCCACGGTAAATGTGGAATTTATCCCTAACACCCGGTTCTGAATAACGGATTTTAATGATTATTGGATTTCACGGATTATAGCGTGCGTCTTTGTTTTAAACATAGTGTTTATTCGACGATGTATTCTTTGGTATAATCTCACAAGGCCATAGGCCCTCCATCTTAGTAACACTCCACCGTCAGGTCATAATCGCGTCAATAACACATATCCATAGCTTTTAGCACTCGGAGTAGGCTGCTTTTATAATTTACTCCAGATTTTTAGTTATTAGAAAATTTTCTTTTTCAACAAAGATAAAAGGTATAGTCCGTAGCCGCTTTTTATATAAATGTTTCCAAGTTTTTCTAATTGTTCATCATCTATGAATCCCATTTGCCAGGCTACTTCTTCTATACAGCCAATTTTTAAGCCCTGTCTTTCTTCAATCACCTGGATAAACTGTCCAGCTTGCATCAATGATTGGTGCGTACCAGTGTCCAACCACGCAATACCTCTACCCAATACACTAACAGATAATTGTCCGAGAGCTAAATAATGGCGATTTACATCGGTGATTTCGTATTCTCCTCTTGGACTAGGTTGTAAATTTTTTGCAATATCTACAATTTGATTATCGTAAAAATATAAGCCGGGTACGGCAAAATTTGATTTTGGATTTTCAGGTTTTTCCTCAATAGAAATAGCCCGGAAATGCTCATCAAACGAAACTACCCCGTACCTTTCCGGATCAGCTACTGCATAGGCAAATACTTTTCCCCCTGTAGGATTGTTTGCAGCTTGCATAATTTCGTTCAAGCCATTTCCGTAAAAAATATTATCTCCAAGAATCAACGCAGCAGAATCACCATTAATAAAGGATTCACCCAGGACAAACGCCTGTGCCAATCCATTAGGTTCAAACTGTGGGACGTAGGAAAAATGACAACCAATCTGTGATCCGTCTCCCAATAATTTTTCAAAATTTGGTAGATCCTCAGGGGTTGAAATGATTAAAATATCTTTTATTCCAGCGGACATTAAAGTTGACAGCGGATAATAAATCATGGGTTTGTCGTAAACTGGCATTAATTGTTTACTAACGGCAAGGGTTAAGGGATATAGACGGGTACCTAATCCACCTGCTAAAATGATTCCTTTCATGTTAAATCAATTAAGTTATTATTCATAATTCTTCTGGCTCTTAAAATGAGTTCGGCCGGTTTAAAGGGTTTCGGTAAGAAATCATCAACATTCAAGTCAAAAGCTGCCATAATACTTTCCTCCTCTTCAGGATCTGCAACTAACAAAATACCTAAAGGAGAGGTATATTCTTTTCTTAATTTTTCAATAATGGCCAAACCTGTTTTCTTTTTCATATCCAAATCAACAATAAGCATATTTGGCTTTTCGACAGAAATAAAATGTAAAATATCAGATAATTTAGGACAATATAAGACCTGGTAACCTTGTTTTTTAAGCCTGAATTCAATAGCGGATAAAAGGATTTCTTCGCTTTCCAAAATAACTATTTTTTTCATAATAAAACTAGGTTAGAATTAATCCCTGGGTAAAAAAATAAATTGAGCACCAAGATCACTCAAAGTGAGCAGACAAAAAAAGAAATCAGGATCTTTAAAAACACTTCTAAAATGATCCACTCTCTCCATTTGAATAATTTTCTTTGTGGCTAATTCCTCCAGAGTAGATAAATTTAAGGACCATTTATTATTTGAAGGGTTTCTTTGTACCAGAGGAATCCCCAGCTCAATATCTAACTGGGAAACAATAAAAATGGGATATTTTGAAATACCTTCATCCAGTAAAGTTTCGGAGGCCTTATTCATCACAGATGAAAAAGGCATTAAATCATTTTTTAATTGTTGGTATTTTTCTTCCAGCTCCATGGTTTAATTAAGGATTATTTCAGCGATAAAAGGGCAACATTTTCGATATGATGCGTATGAGGGAACATATCAACGGCTTGCATTTGCAAAATATGGTATTTTTCTGAAAGAATATTTAAATCTCTTGCATGGGTAGCCGGATCGCAACTAACATACACTATTTTTGGAGCTGTAACAGCTAACAAAACGGCCACTACATCGGGATGCATACCTGCCCGGGGAGGGTCTGTAATAATCAGATCGGGTTTTCCAAACTGCTGAATAAGTTCTGAATGAAAAAGAAAGCGAACATCACCAGCGATAAAATCAACATTTTCAATGTTATTATCTTTGGCATTCACTTTAGCATCCTCAATAGCTGCGGGGATTTCCTCGATCCCAATAATATGTTTTGCGTTGGCTGCCAGATAAAGCGCAATACTTCCCAGTCCGGTATAAAGATCGTATACAATTTCTGATCCCGTCAGATTAGCGAATTCTTTAACTATATTATAAAGATTAACTGCTTGTCTTGTATTGGTTTGAAAAAATGATTTTGGACCAATTTTGTAGGTCACATGCCCAAGTCTCTCATGAATAGAGGTTTTTCCTGCCAAATGATGCATTTCCAGATCGTAGAGACTGTCGTTCATTTTAGTGTTTACACAAAAAAACAAAGAAGTAATTTCTGGTAAAGCGGTTTTAACTTCATCTAAAAACAAGGATATTTTTTTAGCATCGTCTTCACCAAAGGCTATGACCACCATTATTTCTCCCAGAGTTGTCACTCTTAATAAAAGAGTTCTCAAAAAGCCTTCGTGATTTCTTGGGTCATAAAAGGATAAGTCCTGTGAATAAGCTATCGTTCGAATGGTATTGCGTATATGATTTGCTGGTTCTTGCTGTAAGCTACAGTGTTGAATGTCAATGACTTTATCAAATGCACCAGGAGGGTGAAATCCAAGAACGGGAGAAAATTTATCTTCTCCCATAGCCATTTCTGCATCGGTAAGCCACCGTCTGTTACTGAAGGTGAATTCCATTTTATTTCTATAAAAATAAATAGGGTCTGCTTTAAAAATGGGATGCCAAAGATCAACGCTAAGTTTACCGATTCTGGAAATAGCGTCTTTAACAACCTTTTCTTTTTGTTCTAACTGTGTCTCGTAGTTGAGATGCTGCCATTTACACCCACCACACTGTGCAAAATGGGAACAAACGGGTTCAACTCTGTTGGTGCTGAGGCTTAAATAAGACATAACCTGTCCTTTATAAAAACCCTTTCTTTTTCTAAAAACTTTAATCAGCGCTTTATCACCCGGGACGGGTCCAACGGCAAAAACGGTTTCACCAGTTAAAGATTTTCCAACACATTGTCCTTTATCGGCAATGCCATGAAAATGAACTTCTAAAATGGACTCGGAAGATTTTTTTTGAGACATAAAACAATTTGTTAATAAAGATAAGGGGATTCGAAAGCCGAATCCCCTTAAAAACGTATGTTAATCTTAAAATTAAAAGCTTGGTTGCGGTTTTATCATGCCTCAGCACCGTCAAAAACATCTTCATCATCTGCGATATCCGCCGTTTTTGATTTACTGACTTCCATGCTTTTAAATTTTTCTTTAATTTTCAATTCCAACTCATGTGCGACCTCTGGATTATCATCCAAAAATTGCTTTGCGCCCTCTCTTCCCTGAGCTATTTTAGCGCCGCCATAGCTATACCAACTGCCACTTTTCTGAATAATATCATGCTCAGCGCCTAAATCAATAATTTCTCCATTTTTTGAGATTCCTTCACCAAAGGTAATATCAAATGAAGCTACTCTAAAAGGAGGCGCCATTTTATTTTTAACAATTTTAACTTTTACTTGATTTCCAACCAGGTTTCCGTCTTTATCTTTAATGGCAGCGCCTGATTTACGGATATCCAAACGGATGGAGGCATAAAATTTAAGGGCATTTCCACCTGTTGTTGTTTCAGGGTTACCGAACATAACGCCAATTTTTTCTCTCAGCTGATTTATAAAAATACAGCAGCATTGGGTTTTACCTATGGCGGCAGTAAGTTTACGCATCGCCTGCGACATAAGTCTTGCTTGAAGACCCATTTTGGAATCACCCATTTCACCTTCAATCTCAGCTCTAGGCACTAATGCAGCTACTGAATCTATAACTATAATATCGATAGCACCTGAACGAATTAGGTTTTCAGCAATCTCGAGCGCTTGTTCTCCGTTATCTGGCTGAGAAATTAATAAATTTTCAGTATCAACGCCGAGATTTTGTGCATAAGCTCTGTCAAACGCATGTTCAGCATCAATAAAAGCAGCAATACCACCTTGTTTTTGTGACTCGGCAATAGCGTGAATAGCTAACGTTGTTTTTCCGGAAGATTCAGGCCCGTAAATTTCAATAATCCTTCCCTTAGGAAAGCCATTGATACCTAGTGCTATATCTAAACCCAGTGACCCCGTCTGAATTACATCAACCTGAACAATTTGTTTGTCGCCAAGCCGCATGATAGTACCCTTACCATAGGTTTTCTCCAATTTATCGACGGTTAGCTGGAGTGCTTTTAATTTTGCCTCTTTTTCCTGTTGTGCCATTTATTAAAGTGTTTTATGTCAAGAAGAACAAACCCTTATGACAAAAGTAAATAAATTGTTTGTAAAAGCAGTTAAAAAAGACTACTTTTTAAAAAAAATGTTTGAATCTGTAGGTTAAAGACAGTGTATGGAAAAAATTAGAGCGAAGTGTCTCTTATTTTTTCTTTGCGGCTATAGGAAAGTATACTTTGTAGCGTTTTGTTGGCCGGGTTTTTTCTAAGCCGGGGCAAGCGTTGAATGGCTGTCTTCAGTTCTTTGTAAGTGTCATTCAGATAACTATCTACGTGAAGTGCCTCCGTTATTAGGACAGCATCGGTTTCGCTCGATTCGCTGTAGATAAACTGAAGTAGCTGGTTTTTGGTAATGCTTCTTTGCATATAACTTGGTATTAAAGGTAATATCAAAACAAAAACGGTTTCCTCTGTACTAATATTGCCTTTAATACCAATGGTCCGGGTAGCTATTTATATTAACTTTTTACGCGGTACCATGTTTGCGTGCGCGATAGCCCTGTCCAATGTTTTCCCTTTACTTTTAACTCATTATCAGTAGTCTCGGATAGCCAAAGGGTGCAATCATAATAGTTCCCTGTTACAGGGTCTAAAATATTAGCTCCTTTCCATTCTTCGCCCGATTTTACTAACCCATCAATAAGGATCATGCCAACCAACGGTTTATTTGCTTTATCTCCTTTACACTTTTCACAAACGGTATCTGCCGGTTTCAATAACAATTTTGTTACTTTACCATAGACCTTTCCATTCTTTTCATAAAGCTCCATATAAGATTTAGCCTCTTTTGTCTCATCATCTATGGTTTTCCAAAGACCTAACGGACTTGATTTTTGTGCTGATAGTGCGGAAGTAATAAGCATCAGACTTAAAGAAAAAACGAATTTCCACATGTGATAATTAATTTGAAGATTAAGAAATGGTTATTTTAAAAGTAACGTAAAATAATCAACGCTTTTATTCTGTCCACGAAAATTGGTCGATTATTTTTTGAATATCTTTAATCATAAAATTATGAATCGGTGCCAGGGAATCAATATCAATCTTTGATTTTACATAAAAAACACCCCTCACAAAATGTTTTTTATTGTCCGTAAGGTAAAATTGATAGGGAGTTGCCGCGGGGCCTTTAATGTGAAATTCTATACCAGTTACGTCGGGCGATATATTTAGCTGCACCTCGTCTATATAATTTGCCTTTTTATTATGAAAATGAGCCATTTTAAAAGCGTCATTTACTAATTTATCCAATTGATTCTCTCTCGTAACAGGGTAATAACTAAAATGTACACTTCCGTTTAGTGAGGGTAACTGTAGGTTGAACCAGTTATCTTTATTATCTGCATCGCCTATTAAGGATGAATCCTTGGTTAATAAATAATAATCAGGATATCGAAAGTGAATGGGAATATTCGCCTGTTTATAATCTACTAATTTACCCGTTGGAAATTCAACACGGGGGTAGCCTCTCTGTTTAGGTGAAATGATATCTGAACTTTCACAATTGAAAAGAATACCTAGTAAAAAGGAAGATAATAAAAATGGTTTTAAATACATGGCGAAATAATAAAAATGGTTTTATTTAGCTCAAATTAACTTCCGGACACGCATCTGTTCAATTCGTCTGCTCGATGCAGCCGTGATTTCAAAATTAAATCCCATGATTTCCAAATGAATGTTCTTCGCTGGCAATTCTCCATATTGCGACAAAATAAGTCCTGCAATAGAGTCCGCTTCGCTGTTTAAATCATCAAAATGATTAGATTCGATATTCATTATGTGGCAGAAATCCTGAATGAGCGTTTTTCCTTCAAACATATAACTCCCATCTTCCATTATTTGGTACACAATGTCTGGTTCATCATCAAATTCATCCTGAATTTCACCAAAAATTTCTTCCAGAACATCTTCCATCGTTATTAGACCTGCTGTACCCCCATACTCATCTACCACAATAGCCAGATGTTGTCTTTTTGTTTGGAAGGCGCCAAGAACCTGATCTATTTTTTTTGCCTCGGGTACATACAATACGGGCGTTCTGATAAGCTTTTGCCAGGCGTAGTCTTCGTTTTTTTCATGTTCCAATCCTATCAAATCTTTAACATGTAATAAACCAGTGACGCTGTCTAAATCGTTTTCATACACAGGAATTCGGGAATAACCTGATTCTCGAATGATTTCCAGGAGTTGTTGATAATCAGTCGACATACTTACAGAAATAATACTAACTCTAGCCTGCATAATCTGACGAACCTGAACTTCTCCAAGCTTGTCAATTTTAGCCACCATTTCTTTTCTTATTTTTAAATGGTGAGAAGAACGACCTTCATTTTCTGGATTATTGCTAACAGTGGAAGGCTGTTTAATCTGGTTTATTTCAACTTTTAAACCTAAAAACTGCCTAATGAACATTAGTGCAAGCACAATGATAACAAAAATGAAAACAATGCCAATGAAAATGGAAGGAGCGTCAATAACTAAAAAAATAGGATAAAATACCTTTTTGTGAAGGTTATTTTGCGCAATCAAGCCGCTAAGCGGCCAATGTTTACAATAGGGACTATCCCCAGAAGGAGGCTCGGTATCCAAAATGAATGGTATTTATTCGGAAATATTAATAACTCGCAAAATTAATTAAATTTTCCTTAGTTTCTTCGCTATTATGCTCAAAAAAATGATCGTAAGTCAATGTTATTCTTAAAAAGGTAAATTCTCCCCTTCCTCAGTAACATTTTCCGATGACTTTTGAGTGACCGCAACAGATGAACTGGCGGGAGCTTGAAAATCTGCACCCGGACTTCTTCTCTCTAAAACCTTGAACATAGTACCCACTACTTCTGTCGTTTTTCGGGTTTTATTTTCTGCATCTTGCCAGGTCCTGTGCGTAAGCTTTCCTTCAAGGAATATAGTGCTTCCTTTCTTCAAATACTTCATTGCATTATCCGCCTGGATGCGCCATAAAACTATATCATGCCATTCTGTGGTTTCTTGCCAGTTTCCTTCTCTATCCTGGTACTTTTCACTGGTGGCAATAGAGAAAGTTACCCGGTTGCTTCCATTGTCTAAGGTTCGTTGTTCAGGATCTTTTCCTAAATTTCCAATAAGCATTACTCTGTTCATAACATTTGATTGTGATGGTTAATAGACACAATGTAGGTCTCTTTTTTTAATTTGCATCGGACATTTAATAGAATTTTTCGACCTGTCTAAAAAGTGTTATATGTATTTTAATAAATATAAAATATTGATAATTAATTAATTATATTCAAATAATGACTTGTTATCAGCTATAAACCGAAGCAGAAATTTGGGGAAAGCAAATTCTTTTATATTTGTTAAAGGTACCATTTCTATGCTATCATCCGATATTTTTTCTCCCCCTGTCGCTAAGTATACTTTATAGTAATATAAATGGATTCTTTGGTGTGTTAATAATTGTTGATCTGTATAATGCAGTGTTTGTATTTGATTTTCCTCAATGGAAATGCCTCCCAGCTGAATTCCCTCCAATGGAAATTTCCACTCTTCGTCCCTTGTTTCAATAAAAGGTAAAGTATATAATCCTCTCCAAATATCTTTTTCTTTTCTGTGTGTCAAAAATATATATTTTCCTGCCTGGACAAGGAATAAATGGAAATATCTGTTTCTTAATGGTTTTTTGACTTTTTTAAAGGGAAAATCTCTTTGAGTATCTGTTAAATAGGAGGTACAACGATCGGCAAAAACACATTGGCCACATAAGGGTGATGCTGGTAAACAAACCGTAGCGCCAAAGTCCATGATGGCCTGGTTAAAACCAGCTGGATTTTCCTTGTCCAGTAGTTTATCTGCTATATCTTGTATTGTTTTTCTACCCTTTGATGTCGTGATGTCAGATGTAACAGAAAAAATACGGGAAATTACTCTATGCACGTTTCCGTCCAATACAGCATAAGGAAGCGAGAATGCGAAGGAGGCTATGGCTGCCGCAGCATAAGGCCCAACACCTTTAAGCTTTATTATTTCATCATATTGGGTAGGAAAAACACCATTATGTTCCTTTACAATGTATTTAGCACTCCAATGTATATTTATGGCACGACTGTAGTAGCCGAGGCCTTCCCAACATTTAATTACTTCAGCCTCCGTTGCATTAGACAAGGCGATGACGTTGGGAAAATGGTCTAAAAATCTTGTATAATAGGGAAGACCTTGTACTACTCTGGTTTGTTGAAGAATTATTTCAGAAATCCAGATTTTATATGGGTCTTTCTCGTTTACCCAAGGAAGGGGTCTTTCAAGTTGAAGATGCCATTCCTTGAGTAAATTCTGAAATAATGTAGGTAACACTTAGGCTTCTGCAGAGAAATGAATATCGCTGTATCTATTGCCTAATTTATCTTTTAGTTCTTTTCTTGCAAAGAAAATTCTACTTTTAACCGTACCAAGGGGTAGATCTAGTTGATCAGCTATTTCCTGATATTTGAAGCCCTGATAATGCATCATGAAGGGAACTTTAATACTATCGTCCAGGGAATCGATTAACCTGGAAAGTTCATCTAAAATCATGTTTGATTCAGCTTCGTTATTTATAGCCGCTCCACCTGTGTTTATGTAATACAGGTTCTCTGTATCGTCAATGATGGTGTTCGCCTTGCTTTTCTTACGGTAATTATTTATAAAAATATTTTTCATTATAGTAAATAACCATGCCTTAAGATTAGTATCCGGACGGAATTTATCTATGTTAGTCATAGCACGAAACGCAGTCTCCTGGAACAAATCTTTTGATTCCTCCGTGTTTTTAGTCAAGTTATAAGCAAACGCATTTAACACTGAACTCATTTGATGGAAACGATTGTAAAATTCTAGCTGAGACATAAAATTGTTTTTGAACGAGATTAAACAAAATAACTTTTTTGTTGAACCAAATCTACGGATTAGTTAAACAAAATACAACTCTCAGGACAATAAATTTTCGAATAAATCCTAAATATTATGTTTAATCAGTGTAAAATATTGATTAATAGTGTTTTATTATTAAATATTATTTTATTGTTCATTCAAAAAAAATTGAAAGTTGATTGAAAATTATTTTTCTTTTCATACTAAAAGAGAAAAATAGAGTCTATTTCTGCGCTTTGTGTACAGCGATAAGAGCCAGTGTAAGGAAAATAAGATTGGGAATCCATGCGGCAAGAAGGGCAGGTAAACTATTGCCCATAGCAAATACCTTAACGAATTTTGAAAAAAGGATATAAACCGCTCCAATACCGATGCCCATAGCCAGGTGAAGCCCAATGCCACCGCGTACTTTTCTGGCGGCAAGGCTGACCCCAATAAGCGTTAGTATTAAAATGGTGAATGGTTCTGCATTCCGTCGGTTCCACTCTAAGGTATATTTTCTAATATTCCCTGCGCCCCGTTCTCGTTGAAGGGCAATAAAGCGGAGTAATTCCGGGGACGTCATCATATTTTGCTGTCCTGAAAAATCTACAAAATCATCGGGAGAAAGATTTAAAGTGGTATCAATAAACTCGGTATTTGAAAACTGAAAGGATTCCTTCAAACCATCAAAATGGCGTATCTGATATTCTGTAAGCCTCCATTTTCCCGTTTTAACCTGGTAAGCAGCATTATTTGCCTTAAGTAGCTTCACTAATTGTTGTCCTTCGTATTGTTCAATTCTGAAATCGCGCGCGGTACTATCCGGTTTTCTATAATATCCGATATACACTTTTGTTTGTGGGGCAATAAATAAATGAACGTCTCTCGTCTTACCCTTATCTTCGTTTTTATCAATGTACTTATAGGTGATTCTCATTAAATGTTGCTGTCCCCAGGGAAGTATAAAATGACCACCCACCCAGTGTACAAGGGTCAGTAATCCCGCGGCGTACAGGTAAGGTCTGAGTAAACGGTTGAAGGGAATGCCCGCGCTTAACATGGCCATTATTTCCGAATTTCCAGCCAACCTGGAGGTGAAGAATATAACGGCAATGAGGGTGAAAAGCGGCCATAACATGCCACTAATAAATAGCATGAAACTAGGGAAATATTCTAAGAGTATTTCACGCCTGGTAATAGGCTCTTCTAAAAATATCTGTATTTTTTCACTAAAATCTATAATTACCGAGATCATCAGAATGATGAGAAGGGTAAAAAGAAAAGTGGACAAAAATTTCTTAAAAATATATCGATCTAGCAGGTTGAATGACATAAAACATTTCTTTACTAAAGTCGAAAATCTAAGGAATGAATAATGCTGTTTTTCCAGGTAGAGAATGTTCCTTTTTCAATCTGTACTCTTGCTTCGGCCATTAACGATAAGTAAAAACTTAGATTATGCAAAGTAGCGATTTGCATGGCGGTTATTTCATTGGCTTTAAATAAATGCCGTAAATAGGCCTTGGTATAAATCTGACTTGTTTTAGCATTGCTGGTCGGGTCTATGGGGTCAAAATTATCTTTCCATTTAGCATTATTTATGTTTATCACCCCGTTCCAGGTGTAAAGTAAACCATGCCGGGCATTCCTACTGGGTAAAACACAGTCAAACATGTCTATGCCTAAAGCAATACCTTCCAGCAGATTTACTGGCGTGCCCACACCCATTAAATATCTGGGTTTTTCAACAGGTAAGATTTCACAGACGCGGGCGGTAGTTTCATACATTTTTTCTGCCGGTTCGCCCACAGAAAGACCGCCTATAGCATTTCCCTCCCGGTCCAAATCTCGGATGGTTTCCGCAGACTCTTTTCTTAAGTCGGCATAAGTGGATCCCTGGACAATGGGGAATAAGTTTTGTTGATAGCCATATAAGCCCTCTGTTTCGTCAAAGCGGGTGCAACACCTTTTTAGCCATCTATGGGTTAAATCCATCGATTTTTTAGCATAATCGTAATCACATGGATAAGGTGGGCATTCGTCAAATGCCATGATAATATCTGCCCCAATGATTCGTTGTATGTCCATCACTTTTTCTGGCGTAAATACGTGGGTACTGCCATCTATATGGGATTGGAAAATGACACCTTCTTCCTTTATTTTTCGTTGAGAAGCTAAAGAATATACCTGATATCCACCACTATCGGTCAATAATGGGGCGTCCCAATGCATGAATTTATGCAATCCACCTGCCGCAGATAATATATCTGTTCCTGGTTTTAAATATAAGTGATAGGTATTTCCAAGTATAATTTTTGCTGCAATGGGATCTATTAATTCATGCTGATGAATAGCTTTTACACTGCCCAATGTTCCTACGGGCATAAAAATAGGCGTTGGAATATTTCCGTGTGCCGTCGATATCTGGCCTTTTCTGGCAGATGTTTGGTCATCTTTTTTTAAAATGGTAAATTCAAACAAGGGTCATAAGATTATCTGGTTATATTTGATATCTATGGCTATCAAATTTTAATAAAACGCCAATTAAAAGAGTGAATCCTATTAATGATGAGCCTCCCTTACTCAATAATGGAAGCGGAATGCCTATGATTGGCATGATGCCCATGGTCATACCAATATTTACAAAAAAATGGACAAAAATAATCCCCACAACACTGTAGGCATAGATTCTTGAAAAATTTGAGCGTTGACGTTCAGCAAGGATGACAATCCGATACATGAGAAGCATGAAAATCAAGATGGTGGCGACGCTACCTATAAATCCGTGCTCTTCCCCAATGGTACAGAAAATAAAATCTGTTGCCTGTTCAGGAACGTAATTTAATCTAGTAATCTCGCCATTTAAAAATCCTTTTCCCTCAACCCCACCAGAACTAATGGCTAGTTTAGATTGTAAAACGTTGTATAAAGCTCCCCGTGGGTCACATTTTGATGGTTGTAACCAAACATTTATTCTTTCTTGTTGGTGTGGACGAAGTATATTGTTAAAGCCATAATTAGCAGTAAAGGCAATACTTACACCAATAGCTAAAACAATAACTACGAAGGATATGGTTTTAAAATTATTTTTTAAACCATAAGCTATCCCTAAAGCGCCAGCAGCTACTCCGTTAGCAATTAATGTGATGGTATAAAATTCTTCGCGCACCAGAATATAAGAAGCAATAGCCCAGAATAAAACGCCTGCCCGCCAGTTTATAGCGTTTCCAATACCTCCTGTTAGAAAATAAATAGCACAAACCAATAGGCCGGTAGTGATAATTACCGGCGGAACAACTAAGCCTAATATAGTTAAGGTAACGAGGTATATTCCTGTTAAATAATAATTTACTGACAGTCCTTCACGATAAAGGACAAAAGTAAAGGAGAGAAAAACTAAAGCTGAACCTGCGTCGGGCTGCATTAAAACCAATAAAATAGGCACGAAAAAGATGGAGAAGGCAATAATTTGGGTTCTCAGGTCTTTTAAATTCAGGTTAAAGGTTCCCAAAAAGGAGGAAACAGCCAGCGCCGTGCCAAATTTGGCTAATTCTGAGGGTTGTATCGAAAAGCCTCCAAAGGAATACCACGAGGTTGCTCCCTTGATTTCTGTGCCAAATATGAGTACTCCAACGAGCAGTAAAAGAGTAAATGCGTAAATGAAATAGGCAAAAGTTTGCCACGATTTCCAATCAATGAGAAATATAACCAAAAATAAAATCATGGCTATGGCCACCCATATCATTTGTTTACCAGCACTGCTGTTTAATAAGCCCACTTTTTCAATCTCCCGCTGACTGACAGAAAAAACCATGAGAACGCCCAATGCAATAAGGGATATATAAAGCGAAAATATGACTAAATCGAAACTTCGCTGATCTCCACGGCTTCTTAACATATTTGCAATGACATTAGGTGATTAAAACTTTGTCGCTAATACCATATCCAGGGTAAGCTTATTATCTAATATTTCCATGGCGCCTGGATAGGATTTCCTGAAGAAATATTTCATCAACACAGCTTCTTTTTTATCAAAAAAGGCACCTACTCTTAAATGGTAATAGGGCCTGTTATGTATAACTTGAAGAGGAATGTCCGGATAGCTTTGTTGAAATTTAATTTTCGTATTTTCTAAAGCAAGCCGATCTGTTGTCGCTATTATCTGAATTCTCCACCCATTTATATAGTCAGATTGCTTATTTGAAAGGGCATAACTTTTTATCAGGGCAGAAACCTCTTCGCTCTCTATGATTACCTGACCTTGTAAACTAAAACTGCCCAGGGTCGAATAAAGAAGGACGAACAAAAATATATATCTTAATTTCATGTCCAGTTTTTTGCAAATTTACGAAATGTTTTATTAACAGGGTTGACTTAAAAGTAGCTCAGCTAAATAAGGTGGCTTCCGTCTCTCCAAACGACCATTTGAATGTTTTTCTATGATGTTCCGTCAAACCATTCTCGTGGATAGCCTTTCTGTGATGTAAGGTAGGATAACCCATGTTTTTTTTCCAGTCATATAATGGAAATGAGGTATGAAGCTCCGTCATATACTCGTCTCTATAGGTTTTTGCCAGAATGGATGCCGCTGCAATGGCCGCATATTTTCCATCGCCTCCTACGTGACAGGAATGCGGGATATTAGGGTAATTTTTGAACCTGTTACCATCAATATGTAGGTGAGTGGGTAAATACTTCAATTGATCAATGGCACGGTGCATGGCTAAAAATGAGGCGTTTAATATATTAATCTGATCAATTTCGTCGGCCGACACTATGCCAATAGCCCAGGAAATAGCCTCCTGCTCGATAAAAGAACGACACTTTTCTCTTTGTTTTTGGGACAATTTTTTTGAATCATCAAGGTGGGGAATAATAGTATCAGAAGATAGAATGACGGCTGCCGCAAAAACAGGGCCAGCTAAACAACCTCTTCCCGCTTCATCACACCCTGCCTCATGTTCGTTGGTGTAAAGCAAATGATGATTGGACATTGTAGAATCATTTAGAGGCTAAATCAGACAGTTTGTCAAAAATCTCATCTAATTCTTCAAAAGATTTCAAGCCAGTTTTTTCCTCCATCCCGCCCGATAAGCAATATCCAAAGGGTTTAAAAAGTTGGATGTATTCTTCCACCTGCTGGGCATCGCCGTTGCAATAAATAAATATAGGGTACGATTTGCACAAGGTAACTAAGGCATCTTTCCAAAGGACAGATAAGGGTTCAGTTATATGAGAAAAATTTAATATATAATAATTAATCTTTCCAGCGTGTTGTTGAAGGAACGTAAACAATTTAGGGTCTGGCAGGTTACTGTCAATCCTCATTTCTGCGAATAGCGTGTAAGAATCAGGTATAAAAGCCAACTCGTTGTAGTCAAACAGTGGGCCGAGTTGTATAGCATCAAGTCCTGCATTTTCTGTAATGGCTAAAATCTCAGTAGCTGAGGCATAATTAAATTCTCCAACGAAGGTAGGTCCGCTTATCCATTCCCGGATAGCTTTTACAAATGGGGGATTGGACGCATTTTCTGACAATGGGTCTAGATTGAAACCCATCCAGTCGACCTCCATGGAGGCAAAATATCTGGCATCTGTCAAGTGGGACAGCGCATTAGCTTTTACGGAAATCATTACAAAAAATCTGATTTTTTTAATTCCAATGCCAGGTTGTCCAAAGCATTTTTTGAAAGAGGCACAAGGGGTAATCGAACATCTCTGGAACAAATTCCAAGTAATTCCATAGCACCTTTTATACCCACTGGATTTCCTTCGACGTAAAGCCAGTCGTGAATATCGAGCATTTTATTGCTTAATGCGTTGGCTTCATGGAATAAGCGGTTATTGGCAAAATCTACCATTTGTGAAAACGTATCGGGTAAGGCATTGGCAATGACACTAATAGCACCGACGGCACCGCAAGCCATTAGGGGCACAGTTAGGGCATCGTCACCAGAGATAACATTAAAATGATCGGGTTTGTGCTTAAGTATTTGCATCACCTGGGCCATATTTCCGGACGCTTCTTTGACGGCAATAAATTTTTCAGAATCTCTGGCCAGGCGCAAAATGGTATCAGCCGACATATTGGAGCCGGTTCTTCCGGGAACATTATATAAGATAATGGGGAGCGGGCAAACTTCCTGAACCGCCATATAATGCTGATAAATACCTTCTTGCGGAGGTTTGTTATACGCGGGACTGCTGGACATAATGGCGTCATACCCTTCCAGAGAGTAGCTTTGAACCCTTTGTTTTAGGAGCGCCGTCCAGTTACTTCCAAAAAGTCCGGCAACAAGGGGCACTCTGCCCTTTACAATGTCTTTGGTGAAAGTAAGCACCTCCCGACATTCCTGGCTGGAAAGAGTAATAGCCTCGCCGGTGGTGCCAAGGGAAACCAGATAATTTACACCACCTTTTAAGGTATGTTCAATAATACTTTCGAGGGCATCAAAGTCGATGGCCTCATTTTTAAATGGCGTGATTAAGGCAACGCCAGTGCCATTAAAGGAGGGTTGATTCATTCCTGACTTGTATTTTACCTAGTAAATTTTCCATTTGTTTAAAAAATGTTTGGGGTGTGGTATCAGCTGGAACATCGAGCATAAGGTCATAGCAACGGGTATTATCCGTTGCCGGACCTATTCGAAGACCGGCAGGTGTCAGGGCAGTTATGTATTCAAGAAGTTCGTTTCTTTGAGCAGAAACGTGTATTACTACATCGACAGATTGGTTAAACCATTCATCGATGAGTGTTCCGATAGGCCTTCCGGCCCAATCTATATTTTTTTTGTTCAGACAGGGGAAAGAGGTATCTACAATATCTTTTGATACGGCGTTTAAACCTAAAAGGAAGGTTGTTTTGCCTTTTTTTCGCAAGGATTCGGCATATTTTTCAATACCTGAAATAACTTCAGGGTCTTCTGCATTGAAGAGAAAAGCAATAGATTTGGCAGTCGCAAAGGACAAAGATTTGGAGCTGACCTGTTTTGAAAGGGAAATCAGCCCTTTATTCAGACTTTTATTAAAGTGGAAATTCTTGAAATTTTGCCAAATCTTCATAGGGATAATTTACTTTTTCTTAGACGATTTGTTTGAAGCAGCTGTTTCAATAGGCTCGGGAATGTCAAAAACTTCCTCATAAACGCCCATTTTGCTATATTTTTCAATTCTCTCTAAAATTCTTTCCTCAGGATCTTTAGGTTGAATTTCTGCCAATGTTTCAATTATTTTGGCTTTCAGAAGTTCTGCCATTTCATCGGGATTAGAATGCGCGCCACCTATGGGTTCCTTTATAATGCCATCTATCAAACCCGCGGAAAACATATTGTCTGCTGTTAATTTAAGAGCATCTGCTGCCTGTTCCTTATAATCCCAGCTTCTCCAAAGAATAGAGGAGCATGATTCAGGCGAAATAACAGAATACCACGTATTTTCCAACATAAAGACACGGTCACCCAAACCTATGCCTATGGCTCCACCGGAAGCACCTTCGCCAATGATGACACATATAATAGGTACGCGAAGTTGTGCCATTTCAAAAAGATTCCTTGCAATGGCCTCCGCCTGACCTCTTTCTTCAGCTTCAATGCCTGGAAAAGCACCCGGCGTATCAATCAAAGTGATAACTGGGAAATTAAAACGCTCCGCCAGTTTCATTAATCTTAACGCTTTCCTGTAACCCTCTGGATTCGCCATCCCGAAGTTACGGTATTGACGCATTTTGGTGTTAATACCTTTTTGATGACCAATAATAACGACAGTTTGCCCATTAAAGGTAGCCAAACCACCCACAATGGCTTTGTCGTCCTGAAAATGCCGGTCACCGTGCAGTTCAATAAACCGGTCGCACATTTTATTAGTATAAAATAAAGTGTAAGGTCGCTCCGGATGTCTGGAAAGTTGCACCCTCTCCCATCCACTTAAATTACTATATATTTCCTTCCGCTTTTCGGAAATCTTTTCCTCGAATACACTTATCTGAGAACTAACGTCAATGTCACCCGCTTCCCCAATTTCTTTTAGTTTTTCCAATTGCTCATAGAGAGAGGCTAAAGGTTTTTCAAATTCTAAGAAAATCATAGGAGATGGATTTAGTAATGAACAAGAATTTTAGCGCACTAAGGCGGCACAAAATTAGTAAATCATGTTAACTACTTTCGTTTTAAGATTTTTTTTTTCTTTTTTTCTCATAAGTATTGATAATTTCAATAAATGATACTATTTTTGCGTCATAATAGCACAAAGGCGTTATGAAATTGGTTTGGTAGTTCAGTTGGTTAGAATACATGCCTGTCACGCATGGGGTCGCGGGTTCGAGTCCCGTCCGGACCGCTACTGCTTCGTTTTGAAGCGGTAACGTTGAGTCGCTGGAAACTTTGGTTTCTTTAAGTCGGCTTCCAATATATAAAGCTGGGGTTTTGCTTTGAAAAACTCAAACGGTTTGGTAGTTCAGTTGGTTAGAATACATGCCTGTCACGCATGGGGTCGCGGGTTCGAGTCCCGTCCGGACCGCCAATTTAAAAGGTCTCTGGTTTTATCAGAGGCCTTTTTTTATTAATACATTTAAATCTGGAATGCCAACATTCAATCTGAAATTGATGTAGGCATATTTACTTCCCCTCCTTAGGTTTGATACCTATGTCGTTTTTATAATGCTTACTTCGCGAGACGATTAAAGTTCAGGTATAGACTTTAATTAATCAAGGATGTTTTTTTATTTTATCTTTACATTTCGATTCAAGATATGTCCTATTTTTTACCACATATTCTTTAACTAAATGTAATGATGGCAAGGCGTTATATATCGAAGCATATCCTTGAGGATCAGCAACAATTCCTCAAACTTATCGATGAATTCGAAATGGATATCTTTAACCTTAAAGATATAGAATCATTCATAGAATATGAGTTTTCAAACCTCAACGAAATTATGGAAAATCTCGTTGAAAAGAAATTCCTTTCAAGAATTGAACGAGGGAAATATTGCAGAACAAATTTTAGAGATGAAAAGGTGATTGGTTGTCATTTAGTCGCCGATGGGGTATTGGCTTATTGGTCTGCATTAAACTTTCATGGGTTTACTGAACAATTTCCAAATATTGTTTTTATTCAAACGACTAAGGTAAAAGGTGACATGATTGTATTTGGTGTTCCCTACCAATTTGTAAAAATTATTCCAAAAAAGCGAGGTGGAATTCAAAAGGAGGGGGTTGGAAATCACATTTTTACTATCACAAATGTAGAGAAAACATTTGTTGATTGTTTTGATTTACCGCAGTATTCAGGTGGGTATCCAGAGTTGATTCGAGCTTTTAATGAGGCGGTTCTTAATCCACAAAAATTAATTGAAGCATGTTTAACAGTTAGTAATTTATCTGTTATCAAACGTATTGCTTTTTTATCTGAGTTCCTTGAAAAGAAAGGTCTTTCTAAATTTTTGAAATTTGCAGAAGATCAAGTAAACCCAAGATACATTTTGATGGATCCTTTCGGAAAAGAGGAGGGCATATTTAATAATAAATGGAAGTTAAGACTAAATATTTCGGAAAATGAAATTTGCTCAATTTGTAACAAACAATATTAATGATAAGAAAAAAAGAGATAGAAATAAGAGCAGAAGAACAAAATGTTCCAAAATCAACCATTGATAAAGATTGGGTGCTTGGGCATTTTATTGATGCTATTTATTCTATTCCTTTATGTGAGGATAGTCTTATATTCAAAGGTGGAACCTGCTTGAGAAAATGCTATTTCCCCGAATACCGTTTTTCTGAAGACCTTGATTTTACCTCTATAAATCCTTTATTTGTATTGAATAAAAAATTATTATCCCAAATAACGGATCTCGTCATAAAACGAACAGATATTCCCCTGCACATTCAGGAAATTTCAGAACTTCGTTTTAATGGTCAATTAACAGGTTATAAAGCAGTTATAAAGTTTTGGGGTGCTGATCATCCTTTCAATAAAGTTCCTCCTGATGCTAGTCGTTGGGGTACAAGCGTTAAAATTGAAATTATTCTTTATGAATTAATGGTCTTTCCCTCAGAAAGTAGAGTGATTTTTCATCCTTATCCTGACGAATTATCAAAATCAATGGTTGTGATTCCTTGCTATTCATTGCGGGAAGTATTAGCTGAAAAACTAAGGGCACTTATCCAAAGGTCTTATACGGCTCCCAGAGATTTTTATGATATTTGGTATTTGTCAAATAATCAAATGGATATAAATTGGAAAGAAATTACAGACGCATTTTACATTAAAATGAAATTCAAAAATTTGGAATTTAATGGGATTAATCAAATGATCAATGAAAGAAATGATAAACGAGTAAAAGCAGGATGGGAAAATAGTTTGATTCATCAAATTCCTGGAGGGCAAGTTAAATCATACGAAGAAATAAAAATTTATTTGTTGAATCTATTAAGCACTATTTTTAGAGAATAATTTACGAAAAAAATAAAACAGCTTACCTAAACTCTTTTTTTATTATAACATCAATGAATGTCCGCGTGTGGTCAGCCAGGAAAATGGGAATGTTCAATAACCCGTCCGTGCTAAATTCCAGATTTTTAAGCGAAAATCGAATCCTTAGGCGAGGCGAGTACTCTTTAGCATAAACAGAAAGACTCTTACTTGTGACATTGTCGCTCGATTTTACCTCAATCGGAATAATCATGTCTTTATACTGCAGTAAAAAATCTACTTCTGCTTTTCCATTAGACGCCCAATAACTTATCAATCCGTCAAATTGTGCTGTCAAACTTTGTAAAATATAATTTTCAGATAAGGCGCCTTTAAATTCAGTAAAAAGTCGATGTCCTTCTCTAAAAATAATTGGATCAAGCCTTGTTTGAATGCGCAATAAACCAACATCAAGCATATAAATTTTAAATGCGGAAAGGTCGCTGTAAAACGATAGAGGAAAAGAAGGTTTCTTGCAAAAGAGAATCCGGTGTATCAATCCGGCTTGTTCCAACCACTCAATGGCCATTTCAAATTCCCTGGCTCTGGCACCTTGCCTGATGGTTTGATATATGAATTTTTTATTTTCCTTTGCCAGTTGAGCTGGAATAGCTTCCCAAACATACCTGATACGGAGCGCCTCCGTCTTTTCTGCATGTTTTGAAAAATCTAAAGCATAAGCACTCAGTATTTGGTTCATACTTTTCTCCACTTCGCACATATCCATGGTCTCTACCATACGCAACGCCGGCTCAGGCATTCCCCCACAAATCATATAAGTTTTAAAGTGATCAATAAATTCAACAAAAAAACCGGGTAATAATGCGTCAAAACTTTCTGTGGTCGTTTGAGCATAATTCCATAAAGACAGATTTTTAGACTTCAAATATTCAAAAAAAGTCAAAGGGTTTAATTGTAAAAATTCAACTTTGCCAACGGGAAAAGATTTGTGGGAACCCAGACTAATACCTAACAATGACCCTGCTGCAATAATGGCATACTCAGGGGCATTTTCACTGAAATACTTTAAGGCATTCAAGGCTTCCTCACAGGCTTGTATCTCATCGAATACGATTAACATCGTGCTACTATCTATTTTTTTTCCATAAATGATGGATAAATTATGCAGTATTCGATCTACTTGTTTGGTGTCCTTGAAAATTTGTCCCAGTTCTGGTCTTTCTTCAAAATTGAAGTAGGCTGTTTCGAGAAATTGAGTGGCTCCAAAATGTTTAATCAATGAGGTTTTACCCGTTTGTCTGGCTCCTTGAAGAATAAGGGGCTTTCTGTATTTCCCGATTTTCCATTGTAATAGTTCAGGATACAGTTTTCTTTCAAAGAACATATTTCAAGATTTTATTATAGGATAAAGTTACCGCTTTTTAACGCATTTCCAATAAATAGTTCCAATTATGTGTTTTTTTACACATAATCGGAACATAAGTTTGTGTTTTTTGCCCATCCTTATTTAAAATGGACTTTTTAAGCATGATATTTTGAAATGTATTTCAAAATGATTAGATTAACCTTTGTATTGTATGTCCGTTTATCTAAAAACCTCTTTCACGTATGAAAAGACGCGTATTTTTACAACAAGCCAGCTTGGCCAGTGCCGCTGTTTTCGCCCAGCCTTATCTCATTCCCTTTAAACCGTCTAAGTATAAAACCGTGCTCATTGGTAGTGGTTGGTGGGGACTGAATATTCTCAGGGAGGGTATCAGGACAGGTCAAATTGAAGTGGCCGCTCTTTGTGATGTGGATGATAATCAATTGACTAAATGTAAAGCAGAGGTTGATAAACTGACAAATGACCGGCCTAAAACCTATAACGACTTTAGGGAATGTATTCAAAAAGAGAAACCAGATATTGTTATTAATGCAACTCCCGATCACTGGCATGCTTTAATAGCCATCGAGGCAATGAAAAATGGCGCGCACGTCTTTCTTGAAAAGCCTATTTCACATACCGTAAAAGAAGGGACGGCCATTGAAAAAGCAGCCAGGGATAATCAAAGGGTCTGTATCGTCGATTTTCACAGGCGATATTCCCCTCATAATGTAAGTGCTCAGGAATTTTTAAAGTCAGGTAAAGCAGGTAAGATTTATAAGGTCAAAGCTTTTGTCCATTATAATCAGGGCCTGGGTAAAAAGGAAGAGGAAATGGCGCCACCAAAGGGGTTGGATTGGAATTTCTGGTGCGGTCCGGCGCCCATAGTTAACTATAATCCCGGTATTCATCCCAGAGGATTCAGACACTATATGCAATTTGCCAATGGTAATTTAGGCGATTGGGGCCCGCATTGGTTTGACCAGATTCTTTGGTGGACGGACGAGATTATGCCCAAAAAGATTTACTCCGCTGAAAAATCTGACATCAGACTTTCCTTAGCTAATGCCCCGGAAGAACAAACGGTTGTCTATGAATTCGAATCCTTTATCCTTTCCTGGGAACATACCCTTTTAAGTAATCATCCGGAAAGACAAGGGGAAAATGTAGGGGTATATTTTTATGGATCAGAAGGTGTCCTGCATTTGGGTTGGTTAAAAGGCTGGACTTTTTATCCCAATGATACTAAAAAGGAAATTCTCAGGGAAGCGGCACAATTGAATGATCCCGACCAGCAAAATATAAGTTTAGTCTGGAAGGATTTCCTGGAATGCATTCCCACAGGAAAAAATCCGCATGCCGATATTTCTCACGGAAGACATGCCACAAATATGGCTCTGTTGGGAAATCTTTCAGCAAAACTCGGTCGATCTATTGAATGGAATCATGAAAAAGATCTTATCGTGAACGATAAAGAGGCCAATCGCGGCTTAGAAAGGGAGTATCGGGCCCCATGGAAATACCCAAGCTAAATTTTTTTTAATTTTTTTTAATAGCTAAGCGCATGAAAGTATTACTATTTTTCAGGCACTTATTTTGTTTACCTATTTTTAATGAAATAATAACTTTACTTTTCTTAAGAAAATAAATAAAAACCATTATCTTGTTTCGTAAATTATTTTATAAATACCTAAAAACAATTGTATTTATGCAAGCAAAAAGTCACCCTAAAATGGCGGCAATACTAGTTGCCTGTTTGTTGTCCCTGGGTTGGATGACGACAGCAATAGGTCAAACCGTGAAGGGAAAGGTTACAGACGAGAGGGGAGAAGCCCTTATCGGTGTTAACATTATTGTAAAGGAAACGTCAAAAGGTACGACCACTGATCTGGACGGTATGTACAGCATTGAGGTATCAGGACCAAGTAGCGTTTTGACGTTTACCTATCTCGGTTACGAACAGAAAGATGTGGTTGTTAATAACCAAACCGTTATTAACGTAACTTTATCTCCCGATTCAAAAGTACTCTCTGAAGTAGTCGTTATCGGTTACGGTACGCAGAGAAAATCGGATTTAACGGGTTCGGTAAGTTCCGTTAAAGAAAATGACCTTCTTGAGCGTCCCAGCCCTTCTTTAAACCAGGCGCTTGCTGGTAGAATGGCGGGTGTACAGGTGAACAACAACTCTGGTCGTCCAGGTGGTCGTACAACTGTACGTGTTCGTGGTTTTAGTTCTATCAACTCTTCTAACAACCCATTATATGTGGTTGACGGAGTTATGTTGCCACAGGGAACGCAAAATCAGTTTTCAAACGCGATTGACTATATCAATCCAAATGATATAGTATCTGTTGAAGTACTGAAAGATGCTTCTTCTACAGCTATTTATGGTGCCAGAGGTGCCAATGGTGTAATCCTCATTACCACCAAAAAAGGTAAGGCAGGAGAAGGTATGGTTACTTATAATGTGGACATGAGTGTCAACACGACAGGACCTAACAAACCAGATGTATTGAATGCAGCTGAGTATATTGCAGTAGAAGATTTGGCTTGGAGAAATATGGAGAAATATGACCCGGCAGGTTGGAAAGCAGGTAAATGGGCTTATCTTAATCCAAAACTTCGCCGTATTGATCCTCGTGTTTGGAATGCTGATGGCAGTCCTAAATTCGATACCGATTGGTTTGAAGAATCAACGCAGGCAAGTTTATCTCAAAATCACAATTTAGGTTTCAATGGTGGTAATGAGCGCACGCAATATGCTTTCTCTATGGGCTATCGCGATGATCAGGGTCTTGTAAAGACAACCTTCATGAAACGTTACTCCGGTCGTTTTACTATCGATGATCAGATTAAGCCATGGTTAAAAGTGGGAGGAACGCTATCTTATAACAATCAGGCGGAAAGACTTTCAGATGTAAATGACGCGGTTTCTCGTCAGATTGTAGAAGATTTCCCTTTCCTTCCTGTAAAATATGAGGACGGTACTTATGCAAACAACAGAGATTTCCCTTTTGCTGAAGGTACTTTTAGCTCTGTTCACCGTTTAATGGGTCGTCAGTTTATACTTAACACCCAAACTACTTTAGGTAGTTTCTATGCTAATATCAAATTGGCTGAAGGCCTTGAATTTAGATCCGTTGCAGGTGTTAATATTCAAACGCAGGAAAACAATTCTTCTCAAACGAGGACATTGGCTATTGCAAACAGAGGAGAAGCTTCTGTTTCTAATAGAAAGGAAACTTTCTGGTCGTTGGAAAATTATTTGACTTACAATAAGTCAATCAATAAGATTCACAACATCAATGCACTATTAGGAGTTTCCTGGCAGCAGACAGATATCTTTGGTATCTCTGGTAACTCAAGAACTTTTGCTACAGATTACTTCGGATTTAACAATTTGGGTGCAGCGGGTGTTATTGGCAGCGTAGGCTCTGATGGGGCTCAGTTTTCGTTCAATTCTTATTTTGGAAGGGTTAACTATAGCTTGAAAAACAAATATTTAGTTACGGTTACGGGCAGAAGTGACGGATCGTCTAAATTTGGTGAGAATGAAAAGTTTGCCTTCTTCCCTTCAGGTGCCTTAGCCTGGAGAGTTTCTGAAGAAGATTTCTTAAAAGGAAATTCTGTTATATCTAACTTGAAGTTAAGAACCAGCTACGGTCTGACAGGTAACTCTGAAATTCCTGCTTACTCTTCTCTTTCTTTGTTGTCTTCCAACTATGCAACCATCATTGGTGATGCTCGTGTTTCAGGAACAGGTATTTCCCGTTTGGCTAACCCTAACTTACAATGGGAGAAAACAGCTCAAACAGACATAGGTGTTGAACTTGGTTTGTTCAATAATCGATTAAACATTGAACTTGACTACTACTATCGTTTAACTACCGATATGCTTCTTGACGCTCCCGTGCCTTCTACCAGTGGTTATACAACCATTCGTCGTAACGTAGGGTCTATGGAGAATCAGGGATTGGAATTCTCATTAAATGCAACAATTGCTGACAGAGGTAAATTCCAGTGGACTTCTTTCTTTAATATATCAGCCAATAGAAATAAAGTGTTGTCTTTGGCTACGCCATCTGATATATTCAACGTAGGTGGACCTAACTTTACTAATCCAACGAATATTATTCGTATTGGCGAACCAGTAGGTTCTTTCTGGGGACTCACCCGTTTAGGTATCTGGAGCGAAGCTGAAAGAGCAGAAGCGGCAAAATTCACTTCCTATCGTAATGGTTTGACTATCTTGCCAGGTGATATTAAGTATAAAGATTTTAATGGTGATTTCGCCATTACCGACGCAGATCGCAGTATCATTGGAAATGGTAGCCCTGATTTTTGGGGTACGCTTTCTAATACCTTCCGTTTTGGAAATCTGGACTTAACACTCGATTTGCAATATAGTTACGGAAATGATGTAATGTTGATGAACCTTCACCCAAGTGAAGACCGTCAGGCTTTGGCAAATAGCTACAGTTCTGTCTTAAATGCATGGACGCCAACCAATCAAAATACGATGATTGCAGAAGTTCGCGATACCAGAGCTGGTTATGTAACAAATGTGGATACCTGGTGGATTAAGGACGGTTCTTTCCTCAGAGGAAGAAATTTATTGCTGGGTTATAACTTCCCGGCTGAAACATTAAGTAAATTGCGTTTGAGCAAATTACGTGTATATGCTTCAGCACAAAACTTCTTCCTGATTGTTTCAGACAAGATTATCGGCGATCCTGAGGTTACGCCTACCAATCAAGGTGGTGGAAACAGTGCCTTTTCTCAAGGTATGATCTGGCACAATTATCCGAAGCCAACTGTATTATTAATTGGTGCTCAGGTTGCATTCTAAATTAGATATCTTAAAATTTTTGAAAGTCATGAAAATAAAAAATATATCAAGTGCAGCTAAACGGTTTTGGTTACTCTTGTTTGTCGTAGTACAAATGGGTTGTAACGATTTTTTAACCGAAGTAGCTCCTTCAGCCCTTACGCCGGAAAGTTTCTACACTATCCCCGATCACGCGGAAGCAGCTATCGCTTCTGTTTATGCAGATCTTCGATTTATGGGTAATGGTGCAGGTATCTTCTCTACCAACTGGCAGTTATTGGAGGCGATGACAGGTACTTCTACCACTGAAACGGCTCAAAATTCCGATTTGAACAACCTTTATGGTCTGGTTCACGATGGTAATACCATCCATATTCGTAACTACTATATTGGTTTATACAGAGTTATCGCACAGGCCAATCAAGTATTGGAAAAAGTTCCGGCTATCACTCCTATGGATGCCGCTCAGAAAAAACGTATTTTAGGCGAGGCGCAATTTCTTCGTGCTTCTGCTTACTTTACCGCTGTGCGTTTATGGGGTGATATTCCTTTGATTACTAAGCCTCAAACTGCCTCGTCTGAAGATTTCAACCCTTCCCGTGCTTCTGTGGAAAGTGTGTATAAAGTAATTGTAGATGATTTAGTGGCTGCTGAAGCCTCAGGTTTACCCTGGATGGATGCTTCCGGAAGAGTTGGCTCCGCTGCAATAAAAGCGCAATTAGCTAAAGTTTATCTTACCATGGCTGGATTTCCTTTGAAAAAAGGGGCTTCTCACTTTAAATTAGCCGCTGATAAAGCGTTTGAGGTGATTACTTACGCAAATAGTAATCCAAATGTGATAAATCTGTTTACTACCTATTATGATGTCCACAGAGAAAGTACTGAAAACAAGTTAGAGCACTTGTTCATGTTGCAGTATAATAATGCGGTGGCAAGTAACCCTATGGGTAACTTCTTCCCTAACTTCAAACCAGTTACTTTCAACGGTCCTGGTGGAACAGGTAGTTCTGTGCCTACTTCTGCTTTTTATAAGTCTTACGAAACAGGTGATTTAAGAGCTAAAAATCAAGATGGTTATTTCTATACCAGCTATTTTACCAACGGAAACGGTGCGCCTTTCGAACTAGGTGCTCCTTACGTGTTTAAACATTTCAACCAGACATCAAACGGTTCTGCCGGTGTTGCTGGAACAAGAAATGATAACTTGAATGTTCCTCAGATTCGTTATGCTGAAGTATTGCTTACTTATGCAGAAGCGCAAAACGAAGTAGGTGGTCCAACACAGGCAGCGTATGATGCATTGAAGCGTATTCGTGACCGTGCTAAATTGACTACGCCTGATTTAGGTTCGCTTAATGCTAATTCTTTCAGAGAATTGGTTTGGAAAGAGCGTTGGTACGAGCTTTGCTATGAGCAAATTACCTGGTTTGATATGGTTCGCTTACGTAAAGCATTCAATGAAAATACCAAAGGTTTCGATGAGTTCGTAGGTCATACTAACTTAAGCTCTAACCAAAAGTTACAGGAAAAACACCTTCTTTTGCCTCTTCCGGTTCCGGAAATGCAGAATAATCCAAATCTTAAGCCGCAAAATCCTGGTTATAATTAACCGATTTTTGGTGAAATGATTTGAAAGGCATTGTAGTTCAAAAATGAGCTGCAATGCCTTTTTTCTTTTTACACCTCAAAAAAGATTGTATTTTTGTAGCATGCAGAAGAATCCTTACTTTATCATTGATTTCGATAGTACTTTCACCCGCGTGGAAGCTTTAGATGTCCTGGCTGAAATTGTCCTGGCGCATTCTTCAAAAAAGGATGCCGTCGTTCAGGCTATTCACGAAATTACCAACCGGGGTATGAATGGCGAACTCGACTTCCGAGAATCCCTGACCCTCAGGCTCGATCTCCTGAAGGCCAATAAAGATGATATCCATCATCTGGCGGAAAGATTGAAAGCTCAAATCTCTCCTTCTTTTGAACGGAACCAAAAACATCTCTCAGCCCTTAAAGATACCGTTTATGTGGTGTCAAATGGTTTTAAAGAGTTTATTGTCCCCGTAATTGAAGCCTACGGCCTTTTACCCGACAACGTATATGCCAATACCTTCGTTTATGACGAGGAGGGGAATATTAATGGGTTCGATACAGAAAATCCGCTCTCGCGAAATGGGGGAAAATCACTGGTCATTAAAGATTTACACCTGAACGGTGACGTTTATGTCATCGGTGATGGTGCCAATGATCTCGAAATTTGGAAGGCCGGTTATGCTAATAAGTTTTATCTCTTCACTGAAAATGTTGAGCGCGAAAAGGTGAAGAAAGAGGCGGACCATTTTGCCTCTACCGTCGATGAAATTTTGTACGAGTTGAATCTGGCCAGAAGCCTTTCTTATCCTAAAACAAGAATTAAGGTTCTTTTATTGGAGGGCGTAAACAAGGAAGCTGCCCTTGCTTTTGAAAAGGAGGCTTATCAGGTGGAAATAATTGACAGACCTTTGGATGATCAGGAATTGGCAGGAAAGTTAAAAACGGTGAATATCCTCGGTCTTACCTCCAGCCAAAAAATAACAAGGGATCTCTTGAAAAATACAAAACGGCTGATTAGTCTCGGCGTTTTTAGCTCCGATGCCTCAAAAATTGATATGGACGCTTGCTCCAGTCATGGCGTGGCCGTATTTAACGCGCCTTTCAGCCATGTGCGCTCCGTGGGCGAGTTTACCCTGGGAAATATGCTGGCCTTAAGCAGGGGTGGTGCAGGAAAACCAGGACATGAGATTAGAGGAAAAAAATTGGGTATCGTTGGTTACGGTAAAATAGGTTCGCAACTGGGTGTTTTAGCCGAAAACCTGGGCATGGAGGTCCTGTTTTTTGATATTGCCGACAAATCCCCCCTGGGAAATAGCAAAAAATGCAGCCAGTTGGATAGCCTGCTAATGCAGGTCGATTTTGTCTCTATTCATGTCAGTGAGCTGCCTGAAAATAAACATTTTTTCGGGGAATCCTTTTTCAACGCACTGAAACCATCGGCCATAGTGCTGTATTGTGGAAATATCGAAGCAGTTAAACTGGAAGCGCTTTATCACCACCTGATGGAAAATCCTGCTTTTAGTTGTGCCCTCGACCTGAATCCCGATAAACTTTCTCCAGATGCTTTAACCTGGTTAGATAAAATCAAAGCCATTGATAGGGTTCTGTTTTCTGATGGTATTTCTGCCAATACCCTGGAAGCAGAAATGGATAGAGCCCGATTTATTCCAGAGAAAATTACTGAATACCTCAATTCTGGCAATACCATGGGGTCGCTCAATTTTCCAAATCTGTTCGTGCCTGCTGTAAAAAATGCTCACAGACTTTTGCATATTCACAAAAATGTACCCAATGTGCTCGCAAGAATCAATCAGATTTTTGCCTCACATCATATTAATATCTTAGCTCAATCGCTAAAGACAACCAATTCTTTAGGCTACGTCGTCACCGATGTCGATACAGAATATCCAGACAATCTGCTCGCTGAAATGAAAGATATTGAAGAAACAATATGGTTCAGAGTCCTTTATTGAGGAGTATTTTTTTCGTTTAGGAAAAGGTGGGTTAAGTTTTTTTAATATGGTTATTGATAATTTTTTAGAAAATATATAGAAGTGAAACAAAGATTTTATATTGATACATCCGTATTTGGAGGACTTTTTGATAAAGAGTTTGAAGAAGAAACGACATTATTATTTGAAAAGATAGAGTTGGGACAAGTTATTTGTGTATATTCGAATCTTACAGAGAGTGAACTTTCAAATGCGCCACTAAAAGTGAGACAATATTTTGAAAATATAAATGATAATCAAAAAGAAAAAATTCATATTACTCAGGACATTTTAAGTTTAGCCTTAACTTACGTTAAAGAAAAAGTCGTTGGAGAAACAAGTCTAGACGATTGCATTCACATTGCAGCTGCTACTATTAATAAGGTTGATTTACTTGTAAGTTGGAATTTCAAACATATTGTAAATATTTATAGAATACGAGGATATAATTCTATAAATATTAGATTAGGTTATCCTCCATTAAATATTCATTCACCAAAAGAAATTGTTGAACATGAAGACTAAAACAGAAAAAAAAGATTTTGATACTGTTAAAACGTTTCGAGCCATAAAAGAAAAAATCTCGAAAGAGATTTATGGTTTGTCTTACGAGCAATTGATGGCATATTTTGAGAAAACAAAACTAAAGACGGAAAAAACGTCGGAAAATCAATGATTCTTAATAATGAAATGATGAGAAATATGATATTTATGAAAAAATTTATTCTCGTGGGAGTGGTAGCCTTAGCGTTCCTCTCACCTGTTTTTAGCCAGATTGCAGGCATATCAACAGAACGTTTAACCAGATTAGATGATTTTGTGCTGTCAGAAGTAGCAAAAGGCAATATCCCGGGGGCTGTTACCCTGATTATTAAAGACGGTCAAGTGGTTCAGCATAAAGCGTTAGGTTTTAAAGATGCCGTTGCTAAATTACCTATGGAAAAGGACGATTTATTTTATATCCAATCCATGACTAAGCCAATCATTACGGTCGCTTTTATGATGCTTTACGAAGAAGGGAAATTTTTACTGTCCGATCCTGTTTCCAAATATATTCCTGAATTTAAAAAAGTCAGAGTAATTAAAAACAGAGAAGACGGTATCTATGGTGAAACTGATTCCTTACAATCGGAAATGACTATTTCCCAACTACTTAGCCATACCTCTGGCCTCACTCATGGACTGGGTGCTGACAAGTTTGAAAAGGAATTTATGGCAAATTATTTCTTCAAACTGTATCCGGACATCCAGGGAAGAATATCAAAAATTTCTTCCTTTCCACTCTATGGTCAACCAGGCAAGCAATGGCGTTACAGTGCCGGGCCAGATATTCTATCTGCGTTAATTGAAAAATTTTCGGGTCTTTCTACCGATGAATTTCTAAGAACCCGTGTTTTCAAGCCACTGAATATGAATCAGACGTTTTATAATGTGCCAGACGCCGACCTCAATAAAATAGTAAAAGTTCATACCAAAGGAGAAAAAATTTCCCTCTCCGCCAATCAGCCGCCTAAACAAGGGGTTAAACTTTGGAGCGGAGTTAACGCACTGTATTCGTCGGCAAAAGATTATAGTAATTTTTGCCAAATGCTGCTAAATGGTGGTTCTTTTAACGGTAAACAATTACTAAGTAGAAAAACGATTGAGGTGATGACAGCCAATCATTCTGCAGACATGTTTATCAGACCTGGTGAGGGATTTGGTTATGGTTTTGCCGTGGTAACAGATGTCGCCGCAACAAGATTCCCCGGTTCCGAAGGTCTTTTTTATTGGGAGGGTGCTTATAATACGCACTTTTTTATTGACCCGAAAGAAAAGCTAATCGCCATTCTTATGACACAGGAAGCTAATTTCTCCTGGGAATATCATGGTCGCTTGCGCCAATTGGTTTACCAGGCATTTATGGATTAGGCTTTTTTAAATACCAACCCAGAAAAATACCCACAAGGCCCCAGGCAACGACCGCATCCATGAGGCTGGCTACCGTGTCAAATGTTTCATACCATATATCATTGGTATAAGGATAAAATAAAAAACCAACAAACCCAATGGCCAATGAAACTTTTAGAATATTCATAAAAGTTTGATTGGCCATCAGTCCTATCATCCAAATCAGAATAAGGGAAGAAATGAAATGTATGCTTAAGCCTCGGGTGAAATTCATGGCCATGTTTACCTTAAAAGCATCGTGATATTGAATCATGACCCATGGTTTTCCAATCATCGCGATATTATGTGCCTCCTGCTCTGCTGTCGAAGATCCTGGTTTTGGCAGCGGTAAAAAATAGGCACCCTCTTTTAATCCAGTGGCTTTTATGGCATTTAATAATTCGTCTTGCTTATCGGTGTACGATTGTGCTTTTTCATGGAAGTTAACGGCAGCCCAGGAAATAAATTGCCAGATAAATAATATCAGGGTGGAGACAATAGCGGGAAAAAGTACTTTTTTCATGATCACTTTATTTACGGTAAATAATTTTATAGCTACGCTTAATAAAAATAGTGGCTATATATTTTGAGTTGGTATAAATTTACAAAAATATACACCTATATTTAGTAAAATTATTCTAAAGTAATCATTTAAATTATAAATATAATATATGTTGTCAGCCATAATTATAGAAGATGAAAAGCTAGCGCGGGAGGTATTGATTTCATTGTTAGAACAGTTTTTTGGTAATAAAATCAATATTTTGGGTGAAGCATCTAATGTTAAACAAGGTATTTCTCTCATTCAAAAGTACCAACCGCAGCTGGTTTTCTTAGACATTCAGCTGCGGGGGGTCACAGGATTCGATCTTTTTAACCATTTTGAGGAGCCAAGATCTTTTGAAGTGGTTTTTACTACTGCCTACAAAGAACATGCTATAAAGGCGATTCGGAGCGGTGCCTTCGACTACATCCTGAAGCCTATTGCCATAAATGACCTTTCGGACATGTTGAATAGACTGGAAGTTCACCTTAATTCAAAAATGAAGGAGACCGCTAAGGTTATACCTTCGGAAGATGTTGAAAATATATCAAAACAAACGGGTAAATTGGTTATTCCAACACCCAATGGGTATTCTTTGGAAAACAAGGATCTTATTATTTATTGTGAAGGAATGGGGAATTATACCAAAATTTACCTAACGACAGGTAAAGAAATGATAATGTCTAAAACATTGAAAGCCATTGAATTGTCTTTGGGTGATAATTTCTGTAGAATTCATAAATCTTATTTGGTCAATATTAATCATATATTGAGATATTCAAGAAGTAATGGGTACAAAATTACCATGACAAATGATTCCGTGCTGGATGTCTCTTACAGAAATAACGAAACAGTATTACAAATACTTAAAAAAATGAGCGATTGACATGGTAAAATATCTGATTATTTTAAGTCTTTTCCTAAATATTTCTCTTTGGTCTCAACGCCCTCCTTTTAAAGAATTTAATATTGATAATGGTTTACCCAGCAACACCGTCCGTTGTGTGTTTAAAGATTCTAAGGGATTGATTTGGATTGGCACCCAAAGTGGACTGGTTCGCTATGATGGAAAAAACTTTTTTGTATTTGATGAATCTACTGGATTGGTAGCCAATGAAGTGTGGAGTATCATAGAAGACGGCTTTGGTAATTTATGGTTGGGTACCTACGGCAAAGGAGTGGTGAAATATAATGGTAAGTCCTTCACTCATTTTAATACCTCCAATGGCCTAGCCGGGAATAAGATAAGGAAGGTGTACTATTCCAAAAAAATGGACCGCGTTTTTATTGGGACGGAAAATGGTTTAAGTATATATAATGGTTTCTCTTTTCAAAACATCGCTATGGTTCCTAACAAGGAGGGAACAATGGTGATGGACATCACAGAGTGGAATGATTCCATTTATGTGACGAATTATGATTTTAAAATAGCCGTTTTAACGACTAAAAATAACAAGCCCTTTCGATTGGAAAATAGATTGAATTTTGTTACCCTGGGCAGATTTCTTTCGTCTATTCATAATCAAAATCAGTTTATCGTTGCTACCAGTATTGATGGCTTGCAAGTTTTTAATAATCATTTTGAAAGCCTACATTCCTTTGAAGCTCCTTTTATCTGGAAAATGGAAAAGGGCGAAGGAAATGATGTTTATATGGCCAGCTGGAATATTTCTGATGTGAAAGGTGGCTTGTATAAATATGATGGCAAGTATTTGACAGATTTAACACAAGAATGGAAATTGCCATCAACCTTTTGTTGGTCTGTTTTTTATGATAAAGTGGAAAAGCAATTATGGTTAAGCACACTCGATAAAGGCGTTGTCGTGATAAATTTAAATAAGGAAATTGAAATTTTCCCAACACCTTTAGCAAGTGAAAAACCAATTATTTATAACGCAGTTTTTAAAGATCAATATGGGCGAATGTGGTTAGGGGCTCAGGATATTATATATGTTTACGAGCACAATAAACTGATAAAGCATTACAAGGCAGAAGAATTAAAAAAGGAATTATTAGATTTTGCTAAACGTCACCCTGAGAATACTTATAGTTGGGTTGAGAATCCAAGTAAAAATGTTTTTAATGAAAAGAAAGCTGAATTTATAGCAACAAAGGGTTTTCGGGTAAACCAGTTTATGAACGGAAATGATGGTAAGCTTTGGGTCTCAGCATCCCTGGGTATCTTTAGGCTGTCAAAAGATTTTCAGATCGATTTTTTTGATTTTGAAGAAGGAGGTCATGTTTTAAAAACAACGAATAATACATTAATATATAGTGTTACCTACAGTAGCATGTATCTATTTCCTGACATTCCCCGGCCCGATAAACATACCTTGTATTCTTTTTTCAAATCGGACACACCACGTAATTTGACCAGAATGATTCAAAATGGGAAGGATATCTGGTTTTCATCCTTCAGTGAAGGCTTGTTTCACTGGCAGGTAGAGGGGGATACACTGATTAGAAAGCAGAGACACTTTTTAGGAGAAAATTTCTCCGAAATGGACATAAATAAGGATAATAAAATTATTCTGAATGAGAAGGATGGCAGAATCTGGATAGTAGGTAAACATGGTGATGATAGCTTGGTTGTAGAGAAAAAATTGATTCCAAATATTGACTTTAATGGAACTTCTACCTTGTTCCACAAGTGTTTTCGCGATTATTTAATTATTGGAACAAATAAAGGAATTAATATTTTAAAAAATGATAAGGTAGTTTATTTTTTAAATTATGAGGAAGGATTGCCGTCTTTGCAGTTCAAGGATGCTCTTATCGATGAAAACAATCTACTTTGGGTTTTATCAGATAGCTATTTGTTTTCATTAAATTTAAATTCAATTTTAAATAATAAGATTTTAAAAAAGGAAAAGATACAGATTAAGAGTATTGAATATTTAAAATCGAATACGGTCAGGGAGGGGAATGATTTATTGAACCTGAAGGAAAATTCCTACATTAAGGTTCCCCATAATTTGGCAGCACTGGAAATCAAATTTTATGCTAATGACATTTACAAAGGTGGAAAGGCATCGTATCGGTATCTGGTAAATGGGAGGGATAATGGTTGGTCCAATTTTGAACCGGAGGGGGTCATTAAGGTCATTACCTGGGCTCCTGGTAAATACCAGATCACATTACAGGGTAAGAATCTGTCAACGGGGAAATTTTATACATCCACTCCATTGTATCTTGAAATATTACCTCCATTTTGGGCAAGTTTATGGTTCAGACTTTTAATGTTGCTGCTTCTTATGGGAGGTATCTTTTTATTTGCCAGAAATAGGATTAAAAGAATCAGAGCGGAAGAGCATGAAAAAAACGAACTGCAGCAAAAGATTTTAGAAACAAAAATGGAAGCCTTGCGATCGCAGATGAATCCACATTTTACTTTTAATGCGCTGAATTCCATTCAATATTATTTCTTAAAAAATAACGTGCAGGAAGGATTACATTTCCTTACCAGTTTTTCAAAATTAATACGTCAGACGGTTGAAAATGCCTCGAAGGAAAGTATATTGCTGGAAGAGGAACTCGAATATATCAGACAATATATTGCTATACAGCAATTACGGTTTCCTGAAATAAAGTTGTTGTGGGAAATTAGTGACGAGGTCGATATCCATAAAACCTTTTTGCCGCCCATGATTTTACAACCCTTCATAGAGAACATATTTGAGCATGCTTTTGGGGAAGGGAATGAGAAACTGCCGGTCATTGAATTTAGGATGGTCAAGACAGAACGGGGATTGGAAATAAGGATCAGCGACAATGGGATGGGCTATGAATCGGGCAAGAAAGTGAGTGGACATGTATCGAGAGGCATTCAACTTATCGAAGAAAGGATAGCCCTGTTGAACACCTCCCTGGGACGCGATGCCTATTTTCTGGGCCTGACAGATAATTCCAGGCAAGGAAAAGGGAAAGGGACAGAAGTGCTTTTTATTATGCCGGTATCGAGTTCCATATCAGGAGGTGCATAAAACTTCTGATTATTTAGATGTATCAGAATTCGCCCCATTTACGGACAGAGAACTTTTCATTAATATTTCGATCATTGTATCTCGGACCTCCTTATTGGGGTAATTTAGCTGAAATAAGCCAATTTCCGTTACACTTTCTATGGTTAGGTACCCTGTTTGAAAAAGAATAGCCTCAAGATTAAGATTTTCCAATTCGAAGGTCTCCAGGCCATTTGGATTGATTGCAGGCAAATTCAGGTCAAATATCCTCTCTTTTTTTAGCAAATTTACTAAAAATGAGGGCGTTCCTGTGGAAAACCAAAAGTTTTGGAATTTATTTCTACTGAAAAAATGATTGACAGAAACAGGATTATAAACTTTTTCAGCATTTTCCTCAAACCGATAACCATTATACCATTCCTTCATTTTGTCGAGAAGTTTGGTACGCGGCATATTCAAAATGGTACCTGCTTTTTCAATTTCCCTGGTAAAATTTGTTTCCAGTTCTTCCTGAGTATAACCGAGCATAGTGGCAAAGGCTGGGTGCATGGAGAGGTCATCCAGATTATTAAGTCCTGAAAAAATACCTGTTTTAGAAAACTTACTAACGCCGGTTAAGAAGACCAATTCAAGAAATGCATCGGCATCTTTTAGGACGGAATAAAACTCCCTCAATATTTCCCTGTTTTCTATTGCCTGAGCCATTTGGTTGCCCAGATAATGAATCATTGGAGCATCGTATTCATCGACCAGGACAACGGTTTTTTGTCCATTTGTCGCTAAGGCAACAATAAGCTCGCGAAATCGGGGAGCCAAACCCTCGGTGCTAAGACTTATACCATGATATCTGGCTTGAAGGGAAATTTCCTGTAAAAGGGCAGGCAGAAGGCCAATACTTTGGAAACCAATGGAAGTCAGCGAGAAATGAAGTACCGGATGTTTTTTGTTCCAATCCCATTTGTCTTCAATCCAAAGCCCCTTAAACAGATCTTGGCTACCGTTATAGAGCGCATGTAACAAAGAGACCGTGATAGATTTTCCGAAACGTCGGGGACGGGAAAGGAAATAAGTGCCAGGCTTAGAAACCACCTCATGGATATAGGCCGTTTTGTCCACATAGAGAAAACCATTTTCGATGATTTTGCGAAAATCCTGTAAACATATTGGAATTTTTTTTAGCATGAGCGCGCTTCGATTTAAGGACAAAGATAGGGGAAAATAAGGTAAGGTGAAGGGTTAAAAAAGCCTCGTAATGAATAAGATATCAAGGATGAATTTGGTTTTTCGGGAAATTGACTTACGGTAAATAAATAAAGAGGTACGGTAAATAATTAACAACCTTGTCAAAATCAATCCCATCAGTAATTGAGTATAAATTTGTCCCGTTGTTCATAAATACCTCATTATGTTTCTAAAAAATATCGGTGTTCTTGGTTTCGATCCATTGGAAAAAGTGATTCTCGCAGCGTTAGTTACCGAAGAACCAATACTTATTATCGGTCGCCCGGGTACCGATAAGGCTAATCTGCTGGTTTATATTTCTCAGGCGTTAGGGCTTTCCTTTAAAAAGGTAAATGCCGCTATGACCAGTAAGCTGGAAATCACCGGTATGCCGGTGGTTAAGGATAATGACGATAAAATCACGTTTATTTCAGCGCCATATAGTGTATGGAAGAAACAAGCCCTGGTTTTTGATCTCTTAAATGAGGCTAAACCTATATGTATGAGTGTTATCAGTTCCATTCTTTTCGAAAAGCAGATAAATGGCTATCCAATGGAAACACTTCAATACAGATGGGCTACCATGGAGAATACAGATTTATTTAATAGCGATATGACCGCTTTTAAACGCCGGAATATTTATCTGGAAGAGGAATTGGTGGAAAATTTCGCTTTTATTATCGAAGCGCCTACCTGGGACAATTTTAGTGTCGAAGAAAAATTAGAAGGATTTATATCTGGTTTCACTCATCCTGTTAAAGAGCTAAATAACGAATTGATAGCGTTTATTAGCAAACTCAAACCCCTGTATGAAGAGCAATTGCTTTTTCCGAAACCTAAACTTGCCGCTTATGCCTGTTTGGTTACTTCCTTGTTGAATGAAGGTGGTGTCTATGTTTCCGTGCAAAGATCCTTGCAGCTACTCCGGAATCTTGTCGCTTTGGACCTGGTTCATGAGCATTGGAATGGGGAAGAAAATAAGGATAAAATGGGCGATACGCTGCTGTTGGGCTTGACAAATACCCTCACCCAGAAAGCATTCCATGAAAAGATTCCCGATAGATTAATACAAGCCATTCACCGAAATATGATGCAACAGCTGTTTAATGAGAAGCAGGAAAACGACTGGATTGGTATTTTTATGAAAGCAGGGTTAACAGAAAAAATAGACATGCTTTTCGATAACACGGTGGATAAAGATCTTAAAAGCTTAGCGTTTATTCACTTTTTTAATCACTCCACGATTACCGAAAGAGCCATGCTGGTTTTTTCGGCCCAACCTATCCTTCATCGGTTCGACATACTGAATGAAGAGGCTTTCAATATGCTGACGAAATGCTTTAAGGAGATACTTCATGTCGATGGGGAAATTAAATGGCTGGAATTTTCCAGAAATATGGAAAAGGGAAATCTGGTCTGGTCCAATTGTCAGATCTATCTGCTCACTTTGCCAGGGGGACAGACGTCGAAGAGATATAAACGAGCCTATCAGTTTTTTATATATCTCATGACGCACGATAAGTTAATCATCGATCCCAGATATGTTGAAGAGGCTTTAAATGACTGCTTTGAAAAATGCCAGATGATTTTAAAATTTAGGAAACAGGAAAAACTAAGCTAATATGACGAATACTTATTACAGAGATTGGAAGCATAAATCAGTCAATGGTTTCCCCAAAAGTTTACATGTCTCAAACGTTTATTTCCCAAATGAAGTGCCTTTGCCAAGTAGGGTCAAATATTATTTCAAGTCTTCTGAGCCATTTTCCTCTTATGAGGAATATCTGTTTTCTTTAATTGTTAAACAGGGCTGGCATAGTTTAGAGGAAGCAAAATCAATGGTAGATCTGCCAACGGAAAGTCATATCGTGTTAGATTGTAAGGAAAAGGTGGGGTTTGTTTTCTCAGGTATTAATGAAAAATTAGTGATTAGAAATATGTTGGTGTTGGCTGGCAGTGGAGAAAATATCTACCATCCTGAGCAGCCGCTCATTTTTTCAGACAAGCGTATGAATAGGCAAATAGAATTAAAGCGAATCGAATTAAATGAATTTTATGATCTGGACTGAACAACGAATTAAATATCTAATAAGCGATCTAACAGATGAGAATCTGTTTGCCTGTCATACGCTTTTATCTGACCTTTCTATTTCGTTTACCGACGAGGTTAATACCCTGACCATTTCCCTGGAGGACAGGCCGGAACTTTTATTAAATCCAGCTTTTTTAGAGCAACATATTCATAATGAACCTGATTTTAAAGTCATTATATTACATGAATATCTGCATTTGTTATATGGCCTGAAATACAGTTTGGATTCTCCACTGTCTCATCTGACCTTGGATGTCATCATTAATGCGGCCATTTGCAGGCAGGTTCCTTATTATCAGAGAGATAATCATGGTCAGTCTGACTCTTTTTTCTCCCGATTTTATTCTAAAAAAGGCGCGGCTAAATTTTTAAGAGGAAATGAAACGGAGCATCGTTTTGACAAGCTCCTCAGGCATTTTGGGGAGATTTTAAAGGAGGAATCTTTAACGGATATAATATTGCTCGGAAATCATGAAAAACCCAGAATTTCCGACAAATATGTGCAAATCTGTCGGCATATTTTGGAAAATATGAATCCCGATGACATTAGGAACAGGTCTTTTACGTCAAATGAGGACCTGGAGTATATTGAGCAACATGGGCATCAGATGCGACATATTAAAGAATGGGAGAAGCGAACTTTACATCGGTTAAGGGAAATGATTTTCAGTATATCCCGAAAATATAGTGCCGAAAAAAATAATTTGATCCGGGTATATTTTGATGCGGACGTTTTCATGGAAGACGAACTGAATTTGATGATTCCTCTCTTGGATAAGTTTAAAAACAGACTTGATTTGCCTATACTGGTGTTGACTCCTGAAAAAGTGAAACCTGCGGTATTTCCGGAGGGTCGATTAGCTTTAGAGAGAACGGAGTCGAAAAACCTTTCGCTTATCGCTCAGGACATAAAGAAAAATAGAAATAAGGGAGCTATCGTCGTTACCTGTGGGAGATACTTGAAGGTGGATAGTGCGGCGTTATCGGCAGAGGAAC
>Ga0247844_1001493_pt1 | contig 42876 bp, 40 predicted proteins | sample LaCtaG_FD_192421 | JGI IMG/M metagenome (GOLD analysis project Ga0247844, IMG submission 192421) | Freshwater microbial communities from meromictic Lake La Cruz, Castile-La Mancha, Spain - LaCruzMarch201714.5m_1 | ecosystem: Environmental > Aquatic > Freshwater > Lake | place: Spain: Castile-La... | reverse complement strand
AATACATCGTTTACTACAGTTGCTTTAAATTCTTCACTGTAATTGGTTGGTTTTTTTCTTTCCATTTTGTCCTGATTTTAGTTGACTTATTAACATTTTTGGAGTCAACCTATTTCAGGACTATACACACAAATTATAACGTATTTAAATTCCCCTTTTGAGGGGTGGTCGCAGACCGGGGTGATTTTTACTGCTGCAACATTCGCCAACGCTAGCTTCCGATTGCTATCGGAATCGCTTGTGTTTGTATTATTTTGCCTCTGGCAATTATTCCAACTGCTGTCCGAATGAAATGGGTTAAAACCCATTTCTATTGTTTTGAAAAGGCAAATTGTTTTTTATAGGGCTAAAGCCCATTGTTCAACTACTGCCCGTTTATTTTCCCGCAGATGGCGCAGATAAGCGCAGAGGTTACCGCACTTTGTCTAAACTATGATTTTTTTGATTAAATGATTGCTGAATTCAATCTAATCATTCAAATCTTGCTAATCATAGTTCAGACTATTTTCGTTCACTCTTTACCGGATTTTCGGTTTTACTGCTTTGGTTAATTTAATATTAGTAAAGGTTTGGAGCAGACACCAACCTTGGACAATACTTTTACTCAGGGCAGTTTACTGTATACTCCCAAGCTGTGCCAGCATCATTGCCTGTTACAATTACTTCAATTTCGGTTTCTTTGTTGTAGTTATATGTTATTGATTCGGTTTTATTTCCACTCACAAAACCATTAGTTGAAAATAATAATTTACCTTCATAAAATACTTCTAATTTATCGGGTATAGAGTACATTTCATAATTCAATTGAATAGTTCCACTTTTTGAACCAACAGAGTGAAGTGTAGGCGTTACACCAAAACCACCAGAAATGGTTTTGGCATTGCAAGGAGTTTTTTCCAAACAGCGAACTATACCATAGCTATCACCAAATCCACCATTAGCTGTTGACTTAATTGAATTTTCAACATTTGATGTAAATCTCGGTCCTCTATTGGCTCCATAATTTTTTTCACAATCATTGCTATTTTTTGTATCACTTTCTTCATTTTGATGGCCATTTGATTGAGCTACTGATATACCACTACCATTCTTTAAGATGATTCCAATATGTTTGGCACGACCACTAGCATCTAACCAATAAATTATATCACCTGTTAGCATGCTGGCTGGAGGGATTTCTCCAAAATCTTTAGCAACCATATTTTTTAAATCAATATTTTTACCTTCAGCATTTGTTAATTGACCGGTTTTTGAAAATACATTAGATAAGTGAGCTTCTTTTCTTTGGTCGTCAGCTGCACCAACCTTAAAACCATTAAAGCCTGCATTTTTAAACACGTTGTATAAAAATCCTGAGCAATCTAATCCATAGATGCTTTCAGGACAACCATTTGGATCACTTGATGGATTGGTATAATCCTTACTGTTCCAACTATAAGCTAACTTAGTTTGTTTAGGTATATTGGTTGCAAAATCTGGATTTGTGTAGTTAATTATGTTGTGTGCTTTTTCACCCAATAGCATCAACAATAAATTTCTGTTTTCACCTTCTGTGGTTGTTTTTCCAATACTTAATTTGTATTGGCTAAATGTCATACCATTAGGCAGTAAAATATCATTTATATTTAAATTAACAGTTGATGAATTATCCCAAAAAGCCAAATCTTCTTCACTTAAAGATTCTGCACTAGAACTTTTTATAGGCTTCCCACCCTCAATTATTATTGTCTCTTTGGTTTCCTTAGTACACGAAAGAATACTTATACAGACAAAAACAACCAATAGTTTAATTAAATTTATTTTCATAATATAAAATGTTTACAAATTATTTTGTCCATGCTTGCTATCCTCACCAACTACTATTTGTTTAGTGCTGACAACAACCACGGACAAATGAATTGATTTACAAATTATTGTGGCAATTTTTTACCTGTACCATAATGAATATCTCTTATGTAATTAAGCCCAGGTTTTACATTTATTTTATTATTAATTGCACTAGGATTTAAACTAAATGGTTCAGCAATGGAAGGTATATTGCCCCCAATATATCCTGTACCTGGGTTAGTAATGGTTACACTAGTAACAGCACCATTTGCATCAATAGTGGCAGTTGCGGTTGCTCCTCCACCAGGTCCGTTTGAAGGTAAAGGGTTAATTACTATGGTTGGTGCTCCTGTATATTGGCTTCCACCATTTACTATATTAATGGTAGAAACTTGCCCATTGGCAATAATGATAGATGCTTGGGCGCCACTGCCTGCTATTAACTCAACACTTGGTGATGAAGTATAACCTTGACCAGGATTGGTAATATTAAATCCGGTAACTCTTCCATTTGCAATAATTGCTGTTGCTTGTGCTCCAGTGCCACCGCCACCACTTATTTTTACTCTTGGGGCTGAGGTATAATTTACACCCGGATTTGTAATTGTAAAGCCAGTAATAGAGCGACCAGAAAATACCGCTTGCCCACTTGCTCCAGAGCCCGAACTTAATGTAACCGAAGGTGCAGCAAAATAACCAGAACCAGGATTAGATATTGAAATGCCAATAACTGAACCAGTTGCTGGGTCAAAAATTGCAGAACCTGTTGCTTTAGTTCCTGTTGGTATTGAAGGATCGGAGAAGGTTACAGTTGGTGCACCAGTGTAACCAGAACCAGGATTATTTAGTGTTACTGATTGTACCGAAAATCCTGAAAAAGCACTTTGAGCAGTTGCATTTGTTCCACCAACTGGAGCTGGGTCAATGGTAATTGTAGGTGCTGTGGTATAGCCAGAACCATTGCTAGTTAAAGTTATACTCGTAATTCTTCCGTTTGAAACGTTTGCAATAGCAGTAGCCGTAGTTCCTCCACTTAAAGTTGGGGCTGAAATGGTTATTGCAGGTGTGGTGGTGTAACCACTGCCTGAATTGATAACTGCTATTGAAACCACAGAACCACCACCACCAATTGCAGCAGATACTGAAGCTCCATTACCAGAACTAAGGGTTATGGTAGGTTCGGCTGAGTAACCGCTACCACCATTAACTATATTTATACCAGTAACTACTCCATTATTTATAGTTGCTGTTGCTGTTGCGCCTGTTCCACCTCCACCAGTTATGGTAACTTTTGGCGCAGCCACATATCCAGTGCCACCGCTTGTTATATTAATTCTATCTATTTGTCCACTGCCAGAAATAGAAGCAAATGCAGTAGCACCTGAACCAGACAAAAATAATACCTCAGCACCACCGGCATTTGGCACAGGTGTAGGAATTTCGTCAGGGCTAAATACAGTTCTAAAAGAGGTAGTTCTATTAAAGCCTGAAACACCTGTATTTTCAAATACTTTTTGGTCGGCAACTAAATCGGTAGCGCTAATTTTAAAAGGTAAACCTGCTATAGCAGCAGGAACGGTCATATTGTATATACCATTTGCATCAGTACTATCATAAAAAAAGCCTTCATAAGCAAATTGCACAATTTTACCATTATCTATGGATGCTAAAAATCCAGTATTTGCCACATTTATATAGTTAGCTTTAAATGTTGGATCATTTGCATCAATGGTAGCTGTTACTAAAGTATTTAAAGGAACATTTTCTTTGGTTTCATTGGTTAAATCACTTTGGAAAGATACTTTACCAGTTAATTGCGCAACAGTTACATCGTTTTTAATTTTGAAAATTGGAACCATATTGGCTATGTCAAGCTGTTTGCCATTTGCTTCCGACACAGAACCATTTGCAGTTACCAAATAATTTAATGTTGTGTAGTCACTTTTTACTATACTAACTGCAATTAATCCTTTGTAGATGCCAGAAAACGAAGCAATTCCTTGCACGTTAGTTGTGCTTTGAACTGTTTTGTTTCCTTGTGTAATGGTTACCAAAGCACCCTCAACACTTGAATTATTGTTTTTGCCAACACCTACCGAATAGTGATTACCAGAAATTACCATTACAGAGTAGTTAACATTTACGCTGTAATCAATTTCATAATCAAGTGGTGTTTTAGTTGGGGTAGTGGTTCCTGCTGTGGTGGTAGTTTTTTCTACAGTTTCTTTACCGCACGATGCAATTATTGCAACTGCAATAACTGCCTTTAAAAGTGTAATTGTTTTTTTCATTTTCATTTTTTTAGTGTTTGTTAATTTTTATTTGTTCAATTTTATTTGTTTGTGGCTTGTGCTCTCACCAACTACTTTTCTATTTGTTTAAACCAACAGCATAATAAGATTTCAAATCTTGTCTATCTTGTAATCCAATAATCTTGTTCAGATTATTTTTACCGCCACAAACAAATACAAAAAATTATTGACTTACCATACCAAGAATTTGGTATTTTTTTGAAAAAATAGAAGAATAAAAAATACCAAGAACTAGGTAGGTTGTAGTATGGTATTTTTTTTAATATTTGCTGCTCACTAACTAAAAATATAAAAATTATAAAAGTTAAAATTATGAATGTAGGAATTGTATTAATCCTATTGGCTATGAGCTTAACATCGTGTAATAATGATTGCGAAAAAAAACTGGTAGTACTTCAAAAAAGTTATGATAGTTTAATAAATGTTCAAAACAAGTTTGGAGGTATAAGCGAAAAAGTTGATTTAGCCTTAGCACAGCCTTTAGATAGCATAAAACAAGGAAACATATTTTATAATAATTTTTTAAATAGTCCCAATATTACCATCCCTTCATCGTGGAGGTTTCAAAAAACCGATTTTCAAAGCATTTTAAGTAAAAATCCAGAGTATGTAACGTTATACCCAATTATTAATAAGGATAATGAACTTAGCATAATGGCAGTTGGTACGGATGCCAGCAATAATGATATTTTAACTGATGATGCTGGTGCAATAATGGTTTTTGATTTTTCGAAAATTTGTCCAGAAGATTGCAGTAATGCTAATGCACTTAATACAGTTTCTCCTCTAAGCAAGCCGTTTAAAAAGCATAAATTCAAAAAAACTGGGGGAACTTATTAGTTAAATTTATATTCTAAATGGTTAAAATAACGTTTACGCTAGTTTCTCAAATTAGTTCATTAATTCCGTTAATTATCGGGTTAATTTATTATAAAAACTTAAACAAGCCTTTTAAAAGGCTTGTTTGTTTTTTTGCATTTAGCGTTGCAATGGAATTTGGTGCAAATATACTTGCTAATAAAATAGGCAATAACATGCCATTGCTCCACTTTTTTTCCTTGGTTGAATTTGCTATGTTTACCTATATGTTTTTTAAGTACTTTGACATTAATATTAAACAGTATTATTTTTTGGTTGCTATGTTTTTGTTAATTGCCATTTTAGATGCTTTATTTTTTAATTCCATATATAAATTTAATAGTTTAACCAGAACGCTTATGTGTGTAACGTTAATTATAGCAAGTTTGTATTTTTATTATAGCAATATAAAGTCATACAAATCATTAAATTTATATACACAACCCATGTATTGGTTCAGTACTGCGGTAATTATATACTTTTCCATTAATTTTTTTACTTTTATGATGATGAGTTTTTTTCAAACTTCGTATTCTGATATTGCTTTAATTGGATCAAAAGTTCACGCTTGTGTTAATGTTGTTGCAAACATAATTTTTACTGTTTCGTTTGTTAGTTTTAAATGGAATCGTTAACTATTTTTTATTTTTTTGGCACCTTCTTTTCATTCCTATTAGTTGGGTTCATTATTTATTATGTAGTTCTTCACCAAAAAAAAGTAAGTGAGTATAATTTGCAATTAAAACAGCAAGAGTTAAATAAACAGCAGGCTTTATTAATAGCTTTAACCGAAGGAGAAGAAAAGGAACGTAAACGCCTAGCCGAAGAACTTCACGATGGCATTGGGGCTAAACTTTCGGGCCTAAATATGAGCTTGGAATATTTGTATAACCAAAATATAACGGACGTAAATTTACTAAAACAAGTGAGCCAAGGTATAAGCGAAACCATTGATGAAATAAGAGAAATATCGCAAAATTTAATACCATCTTCTTTGTTTTCGAAAGGGTTAAATAAATCGATGGAAGAGTATGTGCAACACTTAAATAATAAAGGTTTGTGCAAATACAGTTTATACATTGAAAACTTTGATGAAACAATAAACCAAGAATTACAATTTGCTTTGTACCGTATAATTTCGGAATTATTAAATAATATAAAAAAACATGCTTTTGCTACCGAAGCTTCGGTTCAAGTATTGTTAAACGATGAAAGTAAGCTGCTGTTAATAGCTGAAGACAATGGCAAAGGTTTTGAAAATGCAACAGAAAATAATGCCAAAACTGGAATAGGATTACACAATATAAAAAGTAGACTTTCTGCTTTTAATGGCACTATTAATATTGATTCGTCAACCAACGGAACTACCATTATTATAGAACTACCTTTAACCTAATTACTATGAAAGAATCAATTAATTTATACCTAGCCGATGACCACCAAATAGTAATAGATGGCTTGAGTTTATTATTTAAAAACGAAAAAAATATTTGTATTATTGGTTCAGCCACCAATGGATTAACCGCCTATAACGATATAGTTAGTTTAAAACCCGACATAGTGCTTATTGATTTGCGAATGCCACAAAAGGAAGGTATGGAAATTATTAAAGAACTATTTCATAAAACAGAAACTAGGTTTATAATTCTTTCTATGCACTTAGAACGCAGGTTACTATTAGATGCAATTAATTATAATGTTTATGCTTATTTACTAAAAAATGTAGGCCAAAAGGAGCTTTTGGAAACTATTTATAAAGTAGCCAACAACGAAAAAGTAATTAACAAAGGTTGGCTTCTTAAAACAGAGCAAAAAACATTTTTATCGCCTCGCGAAATGGATGTATTAAAATTAATTTTAGCCGGTAACACTTCCTCTCAAATTGCAGAAAAATTGTATTTGAGTCAGTTTACTGTTGGCACACACCGAAAAAATTTAATGAAAAAAGCAGGTGTAGTCAATTTGACTCAATTAATTCATTGGGCAGAAGAAATTGGATTGAGCTAAGATTGTTGTGGTTATTTAATTGTTTAATTGTTTAATTGTTTATTGCTAATTGCCTCTTTCGACAAGATCAGGAAGACAAATTACAAAATACAATAAGCATAAATCTATCGTCTATGGTCCATTAACAATTAACTCTTTCCGCATTTTTGTCATTCCGCAATCCGAATTTCAGGCATAAATTTGATTTCCCAAATGAAACCATTACATTCGCCAAGCTTTCTTTTTATGGAAATATTAATTTTAAATGCTACTATTTGTTTCCCTGCAAGTCCTTTTTTTAATAAAGTTTGCGATGTTTTAATAGTTGATAGTCATATCGATACAATTGTTTTAAGTAGTAAAAAACAATTTGCTAATAGTACAAAATACAAAAACATTTGGGATGCAAAAAAAACTTGGTTAATGCCGTCAATGGTATGTTTAAGGGCGCATGGCACTGATCCAGGAAATGAACACAAAGAAACTTTAGAAACTTTATCAAATACAGCTTTGGCTGGTGGCTTTTCAATTGTATGTGTGTTGCCCAATAGTGAACCTTCTACCAATAATAAAAGTGCAGTGGAGTATATTATAAATAAAACCAATACTTTACAAACTAATTTATTGCCATACGGCACCATCACCCAAAAAATGGAAGGCAAAGAGCTAAGCGAAATGTACGACATGCATTTAGCTGGTGCAATAGGTTTTACAGATGCCAATAATGCCATTAAAAATAGTAGTTTGTTGCTTAGGGCTTTGCAATATATTCAGGTTTTTGGTAGTAAAATATTTGTACATGCCGAAGATGTAAACCTAAGCAATGGTGGTAAAATGCACGAAGGCAATTCTAGTGTTCTGTTGGGATTAAAAGGAATTCCGGCATTAACCGAGGAATTGGCAATTAAAAGAGACATTGAGTTGGCCAAATATGCCAATGCTGCCATTCATTTTTCACATATTTCATCAAAAGGTTCAGTTGATATTATTAAAAATGCAAAAAGGCAAGGATTAAATATAACTTGTGATGTTGCCATTGCAAATCTTTGTTTTGTTGACAGCGATTTAAAAGACTATAATTCGAACTTAAAGTTAAATCCACCACTTAGGGGAAAGGAAGATAGAAAAGCATTGTGGGCAGGATTAATAGATGGAACCATTGATGTAATTGTAAGCGACCATAACCCACAGAATATTGAAAATAAAGAAGTAGAGTTTGAATATGCCGAAGAGGGAATGATAACATTACAAACTTTATTGCCAATGGTAATAGCCAATGCACCTAAAGGTTTTGAAATAAATAATATTGTAGAAAAACTTTGTTTAAATCCACGCAAAATTATTGGGCAGGACTTACCTATATTAGATAAAAACCAAACAGTAGATTTTATATTATTTGACCCAACTAAAAAATGGATTTTTAAAAATTTAACCAATAAATCAAAATCGAGAAACAGCATGCTTTACAATAAAGAAATTACAGGAAAAGTAATGGCATCGTTTTATAAAAGTAAAAACAACAAAAACTAAATAATGATAGTAGAACAACAATCGAAAATAATTTTAGGGTCGCTTAAGGCAATGCTTGAAACTTATGCAAAAGATAAAAACCTAAAAGATGTATTTTCTGAATGCAGCAAAATATTTGAAGAATCGACCAGTTTTGAATTAAAACTAAAAGGGCTTGATGCAATAATTGGAACTAATGGATATGGCGAAATAGAAGAAATAATTTTCGATTTAATGTTGGTTCATTTTTTATCAGCTTTTGTGCATAGCGAAGAGTATTTTGACAGTGAAGAATGGGAAGAGATAGAAGAGAAAACGGTAGAACGTGGAACTGAATTATTAAATGTGTTTTTATACATTAATGAAGCCAATGATGCTGATGCAGAAATATCGATAGGTGATTTTTTAAATGAATTTTTACTGACTGATATGGATGAGTTTCAAGATGAATTTAAAATATATGAACCATTAATTGAAAACGATTTGGAAGAAGCCGATATTGATGATTTGATTAATTTGAAAAACTCGTTAAGTGATGATTCGCCAATAAAAGATATTTTAGTTCCAATGGTAATGTTTTTCCAAACACCTCATTTAACCAATATGGTAAACCAATACAGCAATAAATTTAATCCATTTGAGTTAAGTGTGTTGGCTTCATTACTAGCATTTACAAACCCAAAATAATTATATTTTATGACTAGCTCCGAAAATTTTAAATCGCTTTGGCAAACCGCATTAAAATTTGGTATTATTTATACCATGGCAATTATTGTAATTGATTTAATGTTTTTTATAACGGGATCCTACCGAGGCGAACATCCAGTTATTGATTTTATTGTTTCATTTATTTCATCAGTTGCAATTATTTTTATTGGCATGAAAACCCGCAGAGATATTGATTTTAATGGATACAGTAAATATGGTGAAGTTTTAAAAACTGCTTTAGCCATTGGTGTTACTGCTTCGGTATTAGTTGCATTGTGGAAATTGGCTTATTATAGTTTTATAAATCCAGAGGAGTTAGCAAAAGAATATGAATTAATAAAGAAAACCATTTTAGAAAATGATTTTTTTGATGAAGATAAAAAGATGGAAATTTTATCGCAAATGAAAGTTGCAAATACGGCAATGTCAAAATTATCCTCTTATTTAATTATGACAAATTTGTATGCTTTAATAGTTGGATTAATACTTGCTATTTTTCTACAAAAACAGCATCCTGACGATGCCTATAACAAGTTGGATGTTTAATAAATTAATTAAAAAATTATATTTATAAGTGAAAGATATTCAAATTTCGGTAGTTATACCATTTTATAACGAAGACGAATCGTTGCCCGAGTTAATGGCTTGGATTGAACGTGTAATGAACGAAAACAAATTTACTTACGAAGTAATTTTGGTAGATGATGGAAGTACAGACAATAGCTGGAAAATAGTGGAAGAATTGGCTATAAAAAACACAAATATTAAAGCCATTAAGTTTAGAAGAAATTATGGAAAATCGGCAGCGTTAAATGTTGCTTTTCATAAAGCAATTGGCAATGTGGTTATAACTATGGATGCCGATATGCAAGATAGTCCAGATGAAATTCCATCATTGTATAGTATGATAGTGAATGATGGATTTGATTTGGTAAGTGGTTGGAAAAAGAAACGTTACGACCCAATAACCAAAACCTTACCTACTAAAGTTTTTAATTGGGCTACCCGAAAAATGAGTGGCATTCAATTAAATGATTTTAACTGTGGTTTAAAATCGTATAAGTTAGATGTGGTAAAAGCCATTGAAGTTTATAACGAAATGCACCGCTACATACCTGTATTGGCTAAATGGAATGGTTTTGTAAAAATAACTGAAAAAGAAGTAGAACACCGAGCCAGAAAATATGGAACTACCAAGTTTGGTTTCGATCGTTTTATAAATGGATTTTTAGACTTACTAACCATATTTTTTGTTTCTAAATTCGGAAAAAAACCCATGCACTTTTTTGGTGTTTTAGGAACTTTATTTTTTATGTTTGGTTTTTTTGGAGCCGCATATATTGGCTTTCAAAAAATATGGTATGCTTCACACAATTGGCCATTAAGCAGAGGAATTACTGAACAACCCATGTTTTATATTGCTTTAGTTTCAATAATTATTGGTATGCAGTTGTTTTTAGCAGGATTTATTGGTGAATTAATAAGCAGAAATTCTTCGGAAAGAAACCATTATGGGGTAACTAAATACATTGGTTACAATGAATAAGAAAAAAATACTAATTGTTGGTCCGGCTTGGCCTTTAAGAGGTGGGTTGGCAACTTATAACGAAAGACTTTGCAGGGCATTTATTGAACAAGGACATGAATGTGAAATTGCTAGTTTTAGTTTACAATATCCAAAGTTTTTATTTCCGGGTAAAACACAATTAAGTGACGACCCAAAGCCAACTGATATTACCATTCACTCTATTATCAATTCTGTCAATCCATTCAATTGGTTTTTGGTTGGAAATAAATTAAAAAAAAAGCAATACGATTTAGTTGTTTTTAGGTATTGGATGAGTTTTATGGCTCCTGCTTTTGGAACCATTGCTAGATTAATAAAAGCCAATGGTAAAACTAAAATAATAACCATTACGGATAATATTATTCCTCATGAGCAACAGTTTTACGACAATGCTTTTACACAATATTTTTTAGAAGCTTGCAATGGTTTTTTAGCCATGAGCAGAGAGGTTTATGGACATGTTGATTTGTTTTGCAAAGGCAAGCCTAAAAAGTATGTGGCCCATCCCATGTACGATATGTTTGGCCCTTTGGTTAATAAACAAGAAGCCAAAAAGCAATTAGGGTTAGATGAAAATTGTGACTATCTTTTGTTTTTTGGATTTATTAGAAAGTATAAAGGGCTTTCTTTATTATTAAATAGCTTTGTTTTATTGCAACAATCTCACCCTAATTTAAAGCTTATAGTTGCAGGGGAGTTTTACGAAAACAGTGAATCTTATTTGCAGCAAATAAAAAATTTAGGGTTAGAAAACAGTGTGATTCTTCGAACTGATTTTATTCCAAATAATGAAGTAGGCATTTATTTTTCAGCTGCCGATTTAATTGTGCAAACTTATATAACTGCCACGCAAAGTGGCGTTACTCAAATAGCCTATTATTACAATAAACCAATGCTAGTAACCAATGTTGGTGGCTTGGCGGAGTTGGTTCCTAATCATGTGGTAGGGTATGTGGTGGAGCGCAATGAGTATGAAATTGCCAATGCCATTTCAAACTATTACGAACAAAATAAAGAAGCAGAATTTACTGCAAACATTGAAGTTGAAAAGCAAAAATTTACTTGGAAATATTTAACCGAACAGTTGTTGGATATTTAAGTGTTTAGGTTGTTAAGTGTTTAGGTGTTTAAGTTGTTCGGTGTTTATGTATTTAAGTGTTTAAGTTGTTAAGTGTTTATGTGTTAAAGTACTTGTAAATTATTTGGGATTTTCGTGTTTTTTTGAATACCACTGGTGGCTATTCATATTCAATTCCTTAGGAGTTGTTCTTTTATTGTTTATCGATTTGACACATAGTGGTTTTATCCAACCTCTAGTAAATGCGATATATTTGAAAATTTTCCAAATATTATCATGGCTTTTATTAAAAAACGTTGTTCAAAACAACTATACTTGTTTTTCAAATTTACCTAATTGAAAAAAATATTTGACATGCAAAACCTTACTCAAAAATTGAATAATACTTTTCAATTTGATGTAAGGGCTTTGGCTTTATTTCGCATAGCGTTTGGCTTTGGAATGCTTTTGGATTTATGCATTCGCTTGAGCGATTTTAAAGCATTTTATACGCAAGATGGTGTGCTGCCTTACAACTATTTAATTCAGTTTTTCGATAAGTATTTGTATGTTCCTATTTATCAACTTAACGATTCTCCTTGGTTTGTTGGTGTTTGTTTTGGATTGCATTTAATGGCTATTTTCTGTTTTACCATTGGCTATAAAACAAAATTATTTCAAGTCATTACTTTACTTTTTTATATAAGCTTACACATGCGCAATCCTTACTTGTTGCAAGGTGGCGATGATTTATTGAGGTGCATGCTATTTTTTACTTTGTTTATTCCTTTAAATGCCACTTATGCCATTCAAAAAAAAGCAGTAAATACTCAATTTCACATACCTGTATTGGTGCTTATGTTTCAGGTTATGATGGTATATTGGGTTTCAGCACTTATGAAAACTTCAACTGAGTGGCACAGCGATGGAACAGCTTTATATTATGCCTTTAACCTTGATTTTATTCAATGGCCTTTGGCCAAATATTTATTAAATTTTCCTGCATTATTAAAAGTATTGACGCATGTAGTTTTTTATTTAGAACTATTAGTTCCCCTTTTATTTTTTATCCCAATTTATAATAACCGATTTCGATTTATAGGAATCATAATTTTGTGTTTGTTTCAAATAGGCATTGCCTCCACGCTATTTGTTGGCTTGTTTTTTCTATTTAATTTAATTGCATTAATTCCATTTTTACCCGGTTTTGTTTTTAATTATTTTAAATGTAAAACAGTTCATCTCAACGAACCTTTAATAACCTCACCAATTAAAAATAAATTGGTTGGATTTATTTTATTATACGTGCTTATTTGGAACACTACTTACATACCTCAATTAAAATATGGCATTGCCAAAAAATTAAAAGTATTTGCCTATCCTTTGGGTATCAATCAAAATTGGGGAATGTTTGCTCCCTCAGTGTTTAAAGACGATGGCTGGTTTATTTATGAAGCAATTACAACCAATGGCGACTCTTTGGATTTGAATAACAATTACAGTAAAATAACTTATACAAAACCTGATAATATATTAAGTACTATAAAAAACGACAGGTGGAGAAAGTACAACGAGTACATTATTTTAGCAGATAGAACTTGGTTAAGAAAACCTTTAAAAGAGTATATTTTAAAAAAGCACTATGCCAATAAAACATACCATCATTTACAACTTAAAAAATTTTATTTGGTATATATGATGGAGTTAACACCAAAACCTGGTGACAGTGTAAAAATTAGCCATATTTATTTAACCGATTAATTCACCAACATTACATTTCCATCAACCAATTTTCTTTTTCCGTTTAATTTAGTAAAGTTAATTTTATACGAATAATTGGCCGAAGGCATTAAGTTTCCTTTGTAGTTTCCATCCCAACCTTTATCTATTCCTTCATACAGTAAGCCACCAAAATGGTCGTAAATGTATAAAGTATAAGTTGAATAATTGACACCAACAGGTTCAAATACATCGTTTAAAAAGTCGTTATTTGGTGTAAATGCGGTTGGTACATAAATATCTAATCTATCAAAAACATTTCTGTTTATAGAAAAAGTGTCGGAACAATTAAAACTATTGAAGGCTGTTAAAAACATCGTATAATTTCCTGTTGTATTAAAGGTATATTTTATTTGATTTTGGTTTTGGTTTATACTGTTTCCATTCAGTTCCCAAATCCATTTAGTTATACTTTGGTCTGTAGCTGTAAAAACTATTTCATCGCCTTTTATCCAATCATCATTAATGTTTAAGTTAAAATTAGCACTTGGTTTTGGAGCAGCAAATACGTTTTTAAATGCAGTATCAGTGTCGCAAACCAAGTTTTTTCCTATTACATAATATTGCGTTGATTGGGTTATTTTTTGAAAAAGCGCATTGCCAGTATTGCCATTGCTCCACAAATAATTTTGACCCCCAAATGCTTGTAAGGTAAAATCTTGTCCTACACAAACGGTATCTGGCCCAGAGATGGAAGCTACGGGTTTTGTTTGAATTAATATTTTTACTAATATTTCATCACCCACACAATTTGATGCATTTGATTCTGTTACTTTTAAATCATAAATTCCTGGAACCAAACCCCAATCTATTCCAATATCATTTGTTCCTTGTCCGTTGGCAATAGTTCCTCCGTTCACCTGCCAAACAAAAGTTGAACCAGGAGTTAAAGCTACTTTATACCTCACATTTGTTTCGCCAGCACATACCGTATCAATGTATTGTGCTTTGCTTTTAAGTGAGGTAAATAAAGTAAAACTTAAAAATAATATTAAAAATTTAAATTTCAGTGAAAGCTTTTTTTAGTTTGCAATAATTGGGTTAGAAACAGGTAAACCGTTTATTACAAATGTTCTTATTGTTGCAAAAATAGATGAAACTGCGCCTGCTTCTGTTGAAGGTGTTGTTAATGGTGTTTGAAAATTATTTATTTTTAATTTATATGTTCCTGCTATTGTTGTAACAGCATTTAAGTAAGTATATAAATTACCAATTTGAATGGTACTTAAAGAAACACTATCTATTATTGCTGTTCCAGCAGGTAAAGTTAAGGTTCCAGTTATTCCAGATATTGGGTTATTTGAACCATCATACAATTGATAAGTTAATGTAAAACTGGTTGATGTAATTGATTTAACATTACTAAAATTATTAACTTTTGCTGCTAAAGTAGTTGGAACACTTGCCTGAGTTGCACAAGAAGTATTAGTTATTGAAGAGTCTAAAATTGGAAGGGGAAATACAGTAATTCCTAATTTATTAGTAGTTACACAATTTGTTAGACTTTCAGATACTTGCAATGTGTCAGTTAATGCAGATGAACCTGTTAATGTAAAAGTATTGGTGTAAGACGCTGTGTTGGTAGTTGTGCTTCCTCCAATTAAGTTAGCACCTTGCAATCCTTGTAAAGTCCAAGCTTTAGTAGAACCAACATTAGTAGCATCGTTGATTGTAAAATTATAACTTTTTCCTGTCCACATTTTTTTTTGTGCATTAGCTAAAAAGCTAACTAAAAATAATACTACTAAAAGTATTGATGGTTTAAAATTTAAATTGATTTTCATAGCTGTATTTTTTTTTAATTTGAATTGATTGCGTTTACTGTTGTTAATGGATTAATTGTAATGTTTTGTGAACTTGTTTTTTGGCAGCCCAAACCGCTGGTAGCAGTTAGTGTTGCAGTATAGCTTCCGGTACTATTGTATGTTTTTGTAAAAGATGATGCTGAATTGGTTGAAGTATTGCCATCACCAAATACCCAAGCATAACTAGCTATACTTCCGCTTGATATTGATGAGGAATTAGTAAAGGTTGTAGGCAATCCCCCACAAAAATCGCTAGTGCTAAATGAAACATTAGGAACAGCGGCATTTATAACTGTAAAGCTGTAATTGCTATTGCTATTATTGTTTATTGTTAATGTGCTCATATCGCAATACCTTTCATTTACTATTCCACTTGGAGCTAATTTTGTTAAACTGTATTTTGAGGTAAATACATAAAAACGAACTGTATCAGTTGCACTTGGTGTTGGTATTTTTGCTGTTCCAGCAGTACCTAAAAAATTGATAGGAACTAATTTTGATGTAGTAAAGTTACTGCTCAATGAATACCTTAAATATGCATTTTCGATACTATTTAAACTTTGGTTTGAGGTTACATTTACCGAAACTGAATCACCACCTTGGCAAACAATTGTTGGATTTTGAGTAACTACCGAAATTACTGTTGGATTAAAAGTGGTTTCCCAAACTGCCATATAATTGTCACCAGTGGAATCACCAATATTTACTTTATAATAATTACCAGATACAATTTGAGGAAATTTACCATCAGCACTTCCAAATGTTGTCATCAATGCAGAACCATTTATTGTATTTGGTGATATTATTGAATCATAAGAAATTAATAGTTTTGAAGTGCTAGTAGCGTATGGATTCCATTTAACAGAATAATCGGGAGAACTTGCCGTACCTTTTGCAAAAAGCCAAAAAGATACATTACTAGACATATTAGAAGTAGCAAGAAATTTATACTGCCTTAGTTTACCTTGTATATTTAAATCATAATTATTAACAGAGGTTTGTAAGTCAGTTCTTATAACAGTTGGCTGCGCATACCCGTTTTTGCTATAAATAATTATAGAAAAAATAAATAGAATGATATGCAATTTGTGTTTTACCAACTTTAAAAAAATTTGGTACTAACATACAGATTTTCTAAATAAATTTTAAATGAAATTTATTTAAATTATTTGCCTTCAGTTTCTGCTAGTTTCCAGCTAAATAAAATAGAAAGTTCTTTGGCTTTATCAATGGCTTTGGTGGCTATTTCACCCTTGAAATTATCGTTTACTGTTTCAATAAACAGCCCCACCCAATACTCAAAATGTGCTGTTTTTATATTTCTGTTAACATGCGAATCGTAAATATTTCCCTTAAAACCAGGTTTGTCTAATAAAATAAAATACCAAAAGGCTTTCATTCGAGGTAAGTGATGCTTCCAATTGGTGTTTACAAAAAATGGAGCTAAGTTTTCATTGAGTTGAATTTTAGCATAAAATTTTTCAACTAAAAGGTCAATGTCGTTTTCGGTTTCTATATCGTTCATTAAAAAAAGAATTAATAAATACAATTAAAATTCATTCCTTAATTACAATTTAAAAATAGGTGCTAGTTGTTGAATATTTATGGCAAGAGTAGCATTAAAAGTATTGAATTGTTTTTCAGAAAACGAGTGATTGTATTCTACTCCCCAAGCAATTGGACCAAATTTCAACCTAAATCCTAATGTAGCCCTATATGAATCTGCTATTTTTGACGGTATTTTTATTGGGTCAGTAATGTTTTCAGTATATTCTTCGGGGGCGTTATTTGTTACTCTTATCGATTGTACAGGATAAATTCCTTTCATAGCAATTTCTGATGAAGCGCTGTTATAAGTAACTCCTAAATAAGGGGTAAAAATGCTTAATTTTTTCGATACTATTAAACCATATTGATAACCAACATTATTGATTGTCAGTTTTTGCGAGTTTTTATAAGTGCTACTAGGAAAGCTGCCAGGTAATGAACCATTGGCATCTAAAAAATTATTCCCAAACGAAAGCTCTAAATTATTGGCATTGAAACTAAAAATACCCGAAATATCTATTGGAAGTTTTTCAACGCCCCAAATCCACTGCGATAAAGAATGTTTAATTCCAAATCCAAATCCACTCGATTTAAAATCGCCATTTTGAATAGGCAATAACCTAATCATAATTTCAGTTCCTTTTATTAAACCAACACTTAGCTGTAAAAAAGGAGTTGTTCCTAATGAAAGAATACTGCCAGTTCCTTCAAAAGGACTAATTGTATCAACAAAAAATCTTTGTGAGCTATCTAACGGATTAATAGTTGAAATGGCAAAACGTGAACTCATACCATCGCCAACTATTGTTGGTTGTTTGGTATTTATATTGCCACCAATTGGCGAAATTAAAAAAGTACTTTTAGGGTCAGTATTTGCACCAATACTAGCAAGTGTAAAGCTTTTCGATTCATTATTTACCAACGAAGCACCAAAGCCTATTTTTATATCAAATCCTCCAAAACCAAGTGGTTTAGCAGTTGCATACCAAGCATCGTTAACACCGCTAGCCAAACCTTGCGATACTGGTTGTAAGTAAGCCCCAAATAATTTATTTGCTTCATCTTTTCCAGTTCTTATAAAACTAGCAGCATCAATTTGTGCATGCGCAATAAAAGAATAGAAGAAAGTGCCTACTAAAATGATTGTTTTTTGTAAAAGTAGTTTCATGGCTTTTTTTAACAAATGTAAAAAGATTTATGAATGATAAAAACTATTTTTTGTTTAAACTTATCATTGTAAAACCCTCTATTTTAATTTACTTTCGCCCAAATATTTGAAAATGATTTTATAGTGTCGAAGAAATTAATAATAAAAACAGCTGAACAAATTGAAGGGATTAAAGCCAGTTCAATATTAGCAGCACAAACCTTAAAAAACGTTGAACCATTTGTAAAAGTAGGCGTTTCTACTAAATACTTAAATGATATTTGTAATCAGTTTATGCGCGATAACCAAGCTATACCTGCAACTTTAGGCTACAGAGGTTATCCTGCCGAAACCTGTATTTCGGTTAACGATGTGGTTTGCCATGGCATTCCGGGTGCTTATACTTTGCGCGAAGGCGATATTTTAAACATAGATGTTACCACTATACTAAATGGATATTATGGCGATACTTCTAAAATGTATAAGGTTGGACAAATAAGTGAATATGCTCAAAAATTAATTGATGTAACCAAACAAAGCTTAGCAGTTGGAATAAGTCAATGCAAAGCTGGTAACAGAATAGGTTTTATTGGTAATGCCATTGATAAGTATATTAAAAATTATGGCTACTCAATTGTTTACGAATTTTGTGGTCATGGAGTAGGATTAAAATTTCACGAGGAGCCAGAAGTAGGTCACAACAGAACTGAAGATTTAGGACACGAAATGGTTCCAGGTATGACTTTTACTATTGAACCAATGATAAATGCAGGTAAAGCCAGAGTTAAAATTGATAAAAAAGACAAATGGACCGCTAGAACTATTGATGGTAAACTTTCAGCGCAGTATGAACACACCATTTGTATAACCAATTCTGAACCTTATATTCTTACAGATTTAGACAATGAATTCCCTGTTCCTAAATCTGTTTTTTAAATAAAATAATAAATTATGTACGCTACATTCAGTGATTTTTTAAGAGAAATTTTTGGAATAAATATTCCTTTGCCAATTCAAACTTTTGGGTTAATGATGGGCTTATCGTTTGCAGCAGCATTTATAACTGCGGTAAGCGAATTAAAGAGAAAAGAAGGTTTAGGTCTTTTACATTCCACTAAAATTAAGGTATGGATTAATAAAAAAGCAACTAGTTCAGAAACGTTTTTAGCAGTTATTTCTTGGTCGTTTATTGGTTTTAAAGTATTGGAAGGTATTTTAAATTATCAAGCATTGGTAAACAATCCGCAAGAGTTTATACTTTCAATGAAAGGAAATGTGGTTGGATTAATTTTAGGCGCGGCTTATGGTTATTACACAATTTATAGTGCCAATAAAAAATTAAAAGACAAAGAACCAAAAGAAATTGAGAAAGAAATGTTTCCACATAACCACATGTGGAATATACTTTTTATAGGTGCAATAACAGGAATTTTAGGTGCTAAAATATTTCATAATTTAGAAAACTTTGATGAGTTAATGGCTGATCCTTTTAATGCATTAATTTCATTTAGTGGATTGACTTTTTATGGTGGTTTAATACTTGCCGCAGTCAGTATTATTTATTATGCACGTAAAAATAATATTGATCCTTTACATTTATCCGATGCCATTGCACCAGGGTTAATGTTGGCATACGGAATTGGTAGAATAGGTTGCCATTTAAGTGGTGATGGAGATTGGGGAGTTGTAAATTCGGCATATATGTTAAATGGCGCAGGAGATATGTTTAAAGCAGCTCCCGGATATTTTGAATCGAGTGTGTTGCCTTTGTATAGTAATTATTATATAAATGAATTTGGTGCAGTACAAAATGTAAAAGCCGTTTATTTTGAAGGGTTTAGTTTTTTACCCGATTGGTTTTGGGCTTTTAATTACCACAACAATGTTATTAATGCAGGTGTACAAATGTCGGTTTGCAATAGTGCACATTGTTATATGTTACCAAATCCAGTATTTCCTACAGCTTTGTGGGAAGCCGTTACTTGCATTATTTTATTTGTTTTATTATGGAAATACAGAGCAAAATTTACAAAGCCAGGAACATTAATTAGTTTTTATATGATTATAAACGGAATAGAACGTTTTTTAATAGAAAAAATAAGGGTAAATACTACTTATACTATATTTGGAATACACCCCACTCAGGCTGAATTAATTTCATTAGCATTAATTTTAGCAGGTGTCATGATGTATTTTTATTTTAAAAACAGAAAGCCTAAAAGCATTAGTATAGTTGAGTAGTTTAACTCATACTGCATTTGGCCAAACATTTATTTTATTGCCTCAAAAAGCAATTTTTTGGCTCGAACAGAAAGCATTAATTTTAGGTGACTTACATTTTGGAAAAGCAACTCATTTTCGAAAAAATGGCATTGCTATACACAATGAAGTTGCTGCTAACGATTTCCAAATTTTGGAAAACTTATTACAAGAAACCAATCCTGATACTGTTTATTTTATTGGCGATTTGTTTCATTCTGAGTTAAATTCAGAGTTGGAATTATTACAAACAATTACTTCAAAATATAACACCATTAAATTTGTTTTATTAAAAGGCAATCACGACATAATTGGTAATTTAGTGTTCGAAAAAGCTGGAATTATTGTTTTAGATCAAATAAAAATTGATAAAATTCTTTTAAGCCATGAACCAATGGAAAGTGCTGAATTATTTAATATTCACGGTCACATTCACCCAGGAATTATACTAAAAGGAAAGGCAAAACAATCGTTAAAATTCCCATGTTTTTATTTTACAAAAAACTATGTAATTCTTCCTGCCTTTAGTAGTTTTAGTGGATTAAAAATTATGGAAAATAAAAAAGCAGAAGCAATTTTTATTATTGCAAACAATAAAATAATAAAGTCAAAATAATATTATTCTATTCCTCTTAATAAAGGCGATTCGCCCCAAGGAATTCTTGAAACAATTAAAATTAATCCGATTGAATAATAAATTAAACTGCGAGAATGTTTTGCAGAATCTTCGTATGCCTTTTTACTTTTTATTCTTCCAATTTGTATTATAATAACTGCTAAAATATTAGTGATAGGATGTTCTATAACTATTAATCTTAAATATTCATCTTTCATAAAAACTTTTGCACCTTGTAATAATGCACCTTGAATATTTGGACTAGTAAACCATAAAATAATTCCAAGTAACAACATGGTATGTGTCAATGCAATTAATAGTTTGGCAGCTGTAATATCTTGTTTACCAAAAGGTCTATTGCCCATTTTTCCATTTAAAGAACGAAAAATTGCGTATAAAGCAGCAATTAAAAAAGCCCATCTAAGCCAACTATGAATGATTAATATGTAACTGTATGCCATTTTTTATTTTTATTTTTACAATTATAAGACAATTGTTACAATTTTTTGTTTTAATAATTCATTTTTTTTAACATGTGTATTAAAATTTTTATTTTTATTTGTTTTAATGTTTGCAGGTTATTGGCATCAAATACCTTTTGTAAGAATTATTATTCCAATAACTATTGGTATAGGAATTAATATGTTTTTTCCTTTATCTATTGGTTTGTCGTTAGTTTTAAGTGCCACAAGTTTTATATGTTTATGTTTAATTTGGTACTTTTATAGGCTAGCTTTTTACGATTTTATATTTGGTATTTTTTTCAACCTTTTTTTCTTTTTTAGTGGGGTTCTTTTAAACAATTGTCACAATCATTTAAATTATAGTAATCATTTTACCAATTTTGAGGCAGATTATTTAGTAGTAGAATTAGTAGAACCAAGCCAATTAAAGCAAAACTCCATAAAATGTAAAGTTTCTGTTTTACAAACTATTAATGAACAACAAACCAATGAAGTAGATGGTTATTTAGTTTTATATTTCGAAAAAGATACTACTTTACTTACTAAACTTACCTACGGAACAAGGTTATTAATTAAGAACAACGCAACAGAAATAAGTGGACCTCAAAATCCTTTCGAATTTAATTACAAACGATATTTAGCTTTTAACCAAATATACAGACAAGCATATTTAAATACTAATAACTTTATAATTTTAGAACAAAAAGGCGGAAATTTTATTCAACAAATTGCTTACCAAGCTCAAGCTTTTTTTAATACTACTTTATTAAAATATGTAAAATCAAGTTCTGAAATTGCCATTTCAAAAGCATTGCTTTATGGGTATGATGACGACATAGATCCTGAATTAATTAAAGCATATTCAAATACAGGGACACTGCATGTTTTAGCTGTAAGTGGTATGCATGTTGGGTTAATTTTTTGGATAATTAATTTAATTCTAAAACACCTTGATAAAAAGAAAAATCAAAAAATAATTAAAGCAATTATCTCTTTATTTATTATTTGGTCGTATTCTATTTTATGTGGCTTATCGCCTTCTATTTTAAGGGCAAGTGTAATGTTTAGCTTTGTTGCGATAGGCAGTATTCAAAACAAAAAACCAAATATATTTAATACTTTGGCCGCTTCGGCATTTGCTTTACTTATTTACGACAGCAATATGCTATCAATGGTAGGTTTTCAGTTAAGTTTTTTGGCTGTATTAGGCATTGTAAGTATTCAAAAATATATTAAAAAATGGGTTGTTTTTAATTCTTACGTTGGCAATGAAATATGGAATATTATATCAGTTTCTATTGCTGCACAATTAGTTACTTTTCCACTCGGATTTTTATATTTTCATCAGTTTCCAATTTATTTTATAGCATCTAATTTATTAATTATTCCACTTACTACTTTTATAATATTTGCTGCCATTGGTATGATTTTTTTTGCAGCTTTGGCAAAAGGAATATTGTTTTTAAATTCTGTTGCGGTGCTTTTAGGTTTTATAGTAAAATGGCTAATCCATATAACCAATATTATTGTTGTTTGGCTCGAAAAACTTCCATTTTCGTACATTACAGGAATTCAAATAAGTGAATTGGAAACCATTTTGATTTTTATTGCGGTGTGTTTAATTACCTATTATTTCATTGATAGAAAACAATATTATTTTAAATATGCTTTGGTTTTTTTTCTACTGGTTTTTTTAGTAAGTGCCGTTGAAAAATATAAAAATAGCAACCAAAAATTTATAACCATTTATAATATAAAACAAACTTTTGCAATGCAAATAGTTGATGGTATCAAAAGCACATTAATAGCCGATACTTCTTTGTTGAATAATGAAGATAAATTTCATTTTCATTTACAACAACATATTTGGGCAAGTGGAATAAAACACATTGATACCATTCCATTTAATAATAATTTACAAGTAGAAATAAATTCAGTTAAATACAATATTGGCAACACTATTTTACCAAACCATACCAATATAATTACAGGCTATACTTATTTGGATTCTTCTGTTTTAAAATCGATTGAAACACCTATAATTATTAGCTCCAAGTTAACTAAAAAACAAAGTAATGGACTTGTAAATTTTTTAAATAAAAATAAAATTTTAGTAAATAACGTACTTGAAAATGGTGCAATAACCCTTAATATTGAACAATAAATAATATAATAAATGAACGATTTAGTTTTATATAATGTAAATAATAGGGTAGGCTACATAACTTTAAACCGTCCAGAAAAACGCAATGCTTTAAGTTTTGATTTTGTGCAACAAATAAAGCAAGTTTTTTTAGAAGCCGAGAATGACGAAAGCTGCAAAGTAATAGTAATTAAAGGCAATGGCGAAGCTTTTTGTAGTGGTGCTGACTTAGCTAGTTTGCAAACTATGCAAAACAATACTTTTGATGAAAACTTGGCAGATAGCAAAAACTTAATGGAATTGTTTCTATTAATTTATCAATCAAAAAAAGTAGTAATAGCGCAAGTAGAAGGTGCAGCTTTGGCAGGAGGTTGCGGTTTAGCAACTGTATGCGATTTTTGTTTTGCAACTATACAAAGTAAATTTGCTTATACCGAAGTAAAAATTGGATTTGTACCTGCAATTGTTATGGTATTTTTAATAAGAAAAGTAGGAGAACAAACGGCCAAACGTATTTTACTTACTGCCGAAATGTTAAATGCCGAACAAGCTAAAAATTTACAACTAATTAATGAAGTAATAGTTGATGAAGAAATAGAAGAATACGTGTTTAATTTTGCTCAAAAAATATGTACAAGCGCATCAGGACAAAGTTTGACTTTAACCAAACAAATGATAAATGAAGTACAAAATAAAACCTTAACTGAAGCATTAAATTACGCAGCTGAAATGAATGCATTTGCTCGCCAATCAAACGATTGCAAAAGTGGAATCAATGCATTTTTAAATAAAGAAAAGATAGTTTGGTAGGATAGGAATTTTAGCCAATTAAAAATGATTTTTAAACGCTATTCAATTTTTACATAAATGTATTATATCAAAATAAATGAATAATAATTATTTTTAAGTTATCACAAAAACATAAACTAATAAAATGAAAAAAATAATACTTGTCTTGATTTTGTTTGCCATGGTTTTTCAAGCAAAATCGCAAATAGTAAAAGATACCATGCCTTGGTGCCCACCTGGAGCAAGTTGGCTGTATAATATGATTACTGCTACTGAGTCTTATTACAGACAATACAATTATGAAAAAGACACTTTGATTGACGGAAAACTTGCTAAAAAAATTATCGGTTGGTTTTATCAGAATTTTTGGCTCAGGTGGAACCGAGATTGGTTATAGTAAAAGCAGCATGGAACCTGAATTTGTTTTCAAATCGAATGACAGTATTTTTTGGTTCGATAAAATTAACAAAACCTTTTTGTTTATCTATTCATTTAATGCTAAACCAAACGATGAATTTATAATTGGCAATACATGGCAAATTTGTAGTTCAGATTCCACTTACCCGATGGTTGACACCATCAATATAACTCAATTGTATCAAGATACTTTTAGTAATTTAATTTTTGATTGCATCGGTACTTCCTTTAATAAAAAGTTTTCCATTGGCAACATTGTTAAAAACATTGGCCCAACTACCAGTCCTTTTCCTCAAATAAATCCATTAAAATGTGTTGCATTTCGAACTGCAGGTGGACAAACGTATGAAAGTCTTGTATGTTATAATGATAGTTTGAGAGGAAATATCAATTTTTTCAATGCAAATGCAGCTGAATGTAATTTTGTCAGAACTTTTGTCAAACACATTACCCAAAACAAAACGTGGCATCAATCAAAAATATATCCAAATCCTGCGCGTAACTTCATAAAAATAGAAAATGTAGCAAATACAAAATACCAGTCGGTGGGCATTTACAATTACTTAGGACAACTAGTACTAGAATTGAATGGTAATAAAGAAACCATTGATATTTCTGGCTTAAACAATGGAATTTATTTTGTAAAACTTTATCATAAAGATGGAACAATTGAAACAATAAAATTCTTAAAAAATTAGCAGTTTAATTGGTGATTTTTGATGGCAGATATTTGATTAAATTTAGTTATTTAAAAATTGTTCCCAAAGCAATTTCATATAGTGTATCTAAGGCATTTTGCTTATAAAAAACCTCCATTTAAGCCAATTTGTTTTTCAAAAATGTTTTAGCATCATTGGCATTTAGCGGTGTTGAGGTATTTGGATTTGATTCAAAATATTGATCCCATTCTTTATCAGTTAAAGGTCTTCCAATTCCTAAAGCCAAATCTCTTGATGTAATTTTTATATTGTTTCCAATTGATTTAGCGAACGAAAGAGTTGCAATATATTCATCAAAAATATGTGCATGTTCTTCTGTATCAATTTCAATTGTTCTAATTATTATGTTTCAAATATAAAAAAAATTAAAAAAATAATCCTAAAAGTCCTTTTTAATTTTAATGTAATTTTATTTTTTAAAAGTTAGTTTCAAATTAAAAAATCCTTTTTATTTGTTCAAATGCAATTTCTCCGCAAACATAAATACAAACTAATATTGGCTTTGGCAGCTATTGGTTTTTATTTTATGTTGCCCAAACCTTTGTTTAAAGCCGATTATAGTTTGGTGCTTTTTGATGAAAAAAATAATTTGCTTCAAGCGCAAATAGCCAACGATGGACAATGGCGTTTTCCGCAAGCTGATTCAGTTCCCGAAAAATTTAAAACTTGCCTTATAACCTACGAAGACAAAAGGTATCACTACCATTTTGGTATAGATTTTTTAGCATTGGCGCGAGCCATAAAATTAAATACTACCAAACAAAAAACCATCAGTGGTGCTAGTACAATTACCATGCAAGTGGCGAGAATGGCCAATAAAAGCAAACGAAATATTTGGAATAAAATATATGAAATGCTGCTTTCAGTTAGAATAGAATGTGGTTTTTCTAAAAACGAAATCATTAATTTATATGCTGCTCATGCGCCTTTTGGAGGCAATGTGGTGGGGTTAGAAGCGGCAAGTTGGCGTTACTTTAGCAGACCATCTTATTTACTTTCGTGGGCCGAGTCGGCTAGTTTAGCAATTTTACCCAATGCACCATCAATTATTCATCCTTCAAAAAACCGAAGTTGGCTTTTAAAAAAACGCAATGTTTTATTAGACCAATTATTAGCCGAAAAAATAATTGATTCAGAAACTAATAAACTAGCCAAATTAGAGCCTATACCCGATAAACCTATACAGTTAGCGCAAGATGCTCCACACTTAATACAATTTATTGCTAAGCAAAATAAAAAACAAAGTGTAAAAAATAAAGCCATAAAAACTGCTATAAATGGCTATTGGCAAAAGCAAGTCAACCAAATTTTGTTTTTACATAACAAACAACTAAGTGCAAATGGAATTAACAATGCTTGTGCAATTGTAATTCATGTTCCAAGTGGAACAATAAAATCGTACATTGGAAACATTTACAAACCCAAGGAGAATACTTTTGACAATTATGTAGATATAATTCAAGCGCCTCGCAGTCCGGGTAGTATTTTGAAACCTTTTTTATATGAAGCCATGTTGGAAGATGGAATGATATTACCAACCACTTTAATAAACGATATTCCAACCCAAGTAGCTGGCTATTCGCCTCAAAATTTCGATTTAGGTTACAGTGGTGCGGTGCATGCTAATAAAGCACTTTCGCGCTCGCTAAATGTACCTGCCATTCGTATGTTAAATGCTTATAAATACCAACGATTTTATGAACGATTAAAAATGTTAGGTATTACCACATTAAATAAACCTTCACCTCATTATGGATTGGCATTAATTTTAGGTGGTGGCGAAAATAATATGTATGAACTTACTTCGTTGTATGCAAATATGGCAAGATTGTTAAATAATTATGCTACTAATAATGGCAGATATAACAACGAAAATTGGTTCAATGCGCGTTACAATTACCAAGCAATGAGTATTAAACCTTTTATGGAATTGCCCACTTTTGGCAAAATGAATGCTGCAAGTATTTACCAAACTTTTGAAGCCATGGACGAAGCCATGCGCCCGGGCGATGAAGCCCTTTGGCAACAGTTTGAAAGTAGCCGAAAAATAGCTTGGAAAACAGGAACAAGTTTTGGATTTAGAGATGCTTGGAGCATTGGTGTTACGCCCGAATATGTAGTAGGAGTGTGGGTTGGCAATGCCGATGGACAGGGCAAACCAGGATTAATTGGGGTGCAAGCTGCAGCGCCTATTATGTTCGACATTTTTAAAATTTTACCCCGCACCACTTGGTTCAATCCGCCTTACGATGAAATGAAAAAAGCAGTTGTTTGCCAACAAAGTGGGTACAAAGCCAACCCTAATTGCTGGCCTGTAGATACCATTTACATTAACAAAAAAAACGATAAAACTGGTGTTTGTCCTTACCACGAATTGGTGCATTTAGACAAAACAAATACTTATAGAGTAAATAGCAATTGCGAAAGTGTAAGCAATATGATACACGAAAGTTGGTTTGTGTTGCCTCCTTCGGTGGAGTATTATTACAAAGCGGCTCACCCTAATTACAAAACATTGCCTCCTTTTAGAAACGATTGTGTGGACGAAAGCAATAAACCTGTGATGGATTTAATTTATCCAAAAAAATCGAATCGGTTGTTTATACCCATTCAACTAGATGGAAATACTGGTAAAGCCATTTTTGAAGTAGCACATAAGTATGCACAAACCAAAATATTTTGGTATTTAGACGAAGCTTTTATTGGCACAACACAACGTTTTCACCAAATGGAATTAGCACCAAAACAAGGCAAACATGCCTTAACCGTTACCGATGAAATAGGCAATAGTTTACATGTAAATTTTGAAATATTGGGTCGATAGGGTCAAACCTATGTGTTCGCCCTATACTTTATTGGACAAAATTTTTTTGTTGCATATAATGTTATTTTATGAATATGGTTTTGAACATACCATACCATCCCATTCGGGTGGATGCTCACAGTGATGTTTCTTTATGGGGTTCAATTATAAATTAACTATTATTTTTAAATAAATGAATATAATTGTAAAAGGTAAAAAAGCTAACTAGTTGCACAAAGCCAATTAAATTTGGTTGGATATGTGCTATAAAGTAGCGGGTATATGCAAGTTAGCGGTAAGGCTACAGATAAACAGCATAATGAACAACCAAGAAAAAATTGACGACTTTCATCTTCGTTGCGAGGACATTGCTAAAAGGTTAAACAAAGACGAAGCTTTTATAGTAATTTCCATTGAAATTGACCATTGTGAAGATAGAAATTTAAACGATTACATTCTAGCTTTAAATAATATCCGCACCGACAAAACATTAGACTGGATCGAAAACAATGTTCAAAGAATTAAAAGCGTTGGAATTAATTGGGGACACTTGGCTGCTGTTTCCTTTTTCAATTGGGATAGGGCCGACAAATGGTTATCTAAAGGTAGACCTCTTAGTTTAGTATCACTTGACGCACTAATATTCTGCACGACAAATGGAGAAAGATTGAATCAATCTCTACTATTACGACAATTAAACCTAAGACTAACTGACAATCCGAAATCAGATATTATTAAAAATAGACTTCAAAGTTATTTGCGCACGGACAATGTTCCTCGTACAAAAATTTCTGTAGACAGAATCATAAATAATTTATTTGAACCATGACAATTAGCCCAGCCACTAACAGCACCTACAAGAAATTGGTGGCTCAGTGGTTAAATAAACTTCGTGCTTCGAATCAAGCTCAGTGGTAGCAGACAATTCTCGTCTCCGAAATCGTCAACTTCTTGTAACTGCAAACATTACTACCAATACTGCATTAACCTAGACAAACACTCTCAAATTGACAAAAGTGCTATAAGTTGCACTATTTACTATGATTACTTAGTTAATATCAAAGTAAATAAGATATAGTGCGATTTAATGCTCTTTTTGTTGTTTTTTACAAATTTAATATTACGTTTGCACTAAATAATGCCATATAATGCACTTTAACGAATTAATAAAAACGATAAAAGAACGTAGGGAGGCGCTACAAGTAACACAGGAAAGATTAGCAGAACTATCAAACGTTGGATTGAGAACGCTAAAACAATTTGAAAGCGGAAAAGGAAATCCTACACTGCTAACTTTGCAAAAGATATCTGAAGTATTGGGTATGGAGATTTGCCTAAAAATTAAAAATATAACGACTAATAAATGAGAAAAGCCAAAGTATTATTCAAGAATGATGAAGCTGGTATCCTGACGCAACATGATGATGGTTCGTTTTCATTTCGTTATCAAGATGAATGGATAGCCAATAACAGTAAGCAGAGTATCAGTCTTACTTTACCTAAAACCGAAAAAGAATTTCATTCTAAATACCTATTTCCATTTTTTTACAACATGCTTCCTGAAGGCTCTAATAAGCAAGTAGTGTGTAAACTAAATAGAATAGACAGAGAAGACCACTTCGGATTGCTGATGTCTACTGCAAAAAATGACAGCATTGGTGCGGTTACTGTAAGGATAATTGATAATGGGTAATTGATAATTGATAATGGGTAATTGATAATGGGTAATTGATAATTGATAATTGATAATTGATAATGGGTAATTGATAATGGATAATTGATAATGGATAATTGATAATGGGTAATTGATAATTATAAAAGAGAATATTATAAAAATAAAAAGTTTTGCATTTTCATTGAGAATTGTAAGACTCTATCAGTTTTTGACTGAATCTAAAAGAGAATTTATTCTATCAAAACAATTATTGAGATCAGGTACTGCTATTGGGGCTTTGGTAAGAGAATCTGAACATGCTGAAAGTAAGGCAGATTTCATTCATAAACTATCAATTGCCTTAAAAGAAGCAAACGAATCAGCATATTGGCTAGACTTACTTCACCAATCTGACTATATTGATAAAAACGATTTTGAATCGTATAAAACTGAGGTTGAAGAAATTTTAAGACTGCTCATTTCTATTATAAAATCTTCAAAACAAAAATGACCGAAAAATTAAAAAATTCAACTCCATTGTCAATTGATAATTTTCCTTTATCAATTAAAGTTTGTCCAGGTACATTATCTGAAGGTTTTGATACGTACAGCAAAACCGCTTTAAATAGAGTCTTTCGGGGCAAGAAGGTGCATCATATTTTGCCTTACGATTCACCATCGTCAAACCCAGAAACTGATGAACTATTTGATGAAAACCGAATACGTATGTCGATATCAGGCGTGCAAGAAAAATATTCTGTACTGCTCGACAAAAACAAACTAAGGCTTATTAATGAGAATGAACATGGTACTTATATTCTGAAACCGATTCCTGGAGCTGGTAAAAACCCAGATCAAATGCCCGCCAATGAGCATTTAACTATGCAAATTGCCCGTCAGGTATATGGAATTGAGACTGCGGAAAATGCATTAATCTTTTTTAAAGATGGTACACCTGTCTACATTACTAAAAGATTTGATGTAAAAGAAGATGGCCTAAAATTGGCACAAGATGACTTTGCTTCCTTAGCAAAAAGAACACCGCAAACTCATGGTGAACATTACAAGTATCTTGGTAATTATTTAGATATATTTGAATTAATGCGCAACTATTTAACAACTTATAAGATAGAAGCACCAAAGCTTTTAAAAATACTTGTCTTTAATTATCTTTTTTCAAATGGTGATGCACACTTTAAAAATTTCTCGATATTAGAAACATCTTTTGGTGATTATCGACTAAGTCCTGCTTATGACTTACTCAATAGCCGAATTCATATAGAAGATAAAGATTTTGCTTTAGATGATGGTTTATTACCTAGAAATCTAGGTGAAGGAAAAATCGGTTTGCAATTTGCCAAACTAGCGGAGAAAGCAGAAATCAGTGAAAAAACTTTTCAGGATATCATGTCATTGATGCTTTCTAAATCAGATTTAGTTGAAAAAATGGTAGCTGCTTCTTATCTAAATGATACAACTAAAAGAAATTATTTCCAGTCTTTTCAGGGCCGTTTAAAACAACTGATTAAAGTATGAGCTATGATTCTTGTAAAGTATATGGAATTTGGTCTTTAAAGTAATAGGTAATAAATGGTAAGCGAAAAAGCATATTTAGGTTCGTATGAAACATTTTAGTAGATTTGGACTTCATGGTTTCGTTGGAACTTTTTAGGTTGAAATGCTTTCTGCGCCTGCCATGGGAACGTTATAGCCAATGGTAGGAAGACCTTTCAAAAGACGACAGACCGAACAAAATTTAAACACAATGACAAACCATTTTGCTAAGTGACCGACATACAGACCATATTTAAAACGAGCAACGAGTAAGCCGACCCTCATTGCCGACCCTTCAGTATTTTTTATTTTCCCCACCGTACTTTTTTTTAATTCTATTTTGGGGCTGACCCACATTGTGTTCATTTGTAAGCAAAACAAGTAACCGCAAAAGGACAGTGCAAACTCGATATGAAAGACCATTGACCAAAAGAAGGAAAGCCACTATTCTATTATCCATTTCACTTTATTTTTTGCTGAACAATTTGGCTACTTTTTTTAGGTCTACTTTGCTGCCATACAAATGGCATTTTGTTCTGCATGCACAGTTCTCACAAAATGTTCCGTGATATATCATCTTCATGAATCATTTTTTTTATTTTATTAACCACTTCATCACAATGAGCTAATCCAATTGGAGAACCTACACACAATCACTTCTTCCTCTGCCACATGTTGCCCTTTTACAAATGGCTTCCATCACTTCCATAAAGTACTCATCCATGTGGGTCTGATATAATTGCTATTTGCGTTTGAACTCATATGCCACATGTCTTAAATAATTTTAAATACATTTTGTATATGACTGATTATTTTTGAAATTGTTATTAATAGGTATTAATCTTTTATGAATAATCTGCTATAAAATTTATATCAAGCATTATTTTTAGTAAACGACAAATAACTTTGTTTCACTAATTTTTCAAGAATTATTTTTTTCAATTTGGATGAAATTAAATTGTTTCCCATTTTTTTTTATTTTGTAACTAATCTATGAAAAAAATACTACCAATCATTCTTTTCACATTTTTAGTTAAAGTCTCATTTGCTCAGATTGATACTTTAGAAGAAGCTAGGAATATTATTAGACATAAAGAGATTTTCCAAAAGTTAAAATCCAATCCGAGTGATGAGAAACTAATTCGCTTTTTAGAAACCCTTTGTGATCATACCTATCGTTCTACAATTGCTTTAAAGGAATTGAAGTATTATATCAATGAATTAGATAAATTCTACAATAAACGTCCTGAGTTTCTGCATACAAAATATTTATTGAATTTTTCAAAAGCAGTGATGGAAATGTATATTGGTCGTCCTGCTCAATTTTACACCATTATTGAACAAACAGAATATGAATTAAAAGAAAAGAAGCTTTTTAAAGAATTTTTCCATTTAAATTTAAAGGTTTGCCATTTTTTATCAGCTATAAATCAAGATAAAGAAGCAAAAAGACATTTTTATGAGAATGAAAAATTGTTAAGTGATTTGGAAATGGCCGGATTGAAAAATTTTGATGGTTATGAATCCATTCAATTAGCTAATTCATTTGGTATGCTTTTTGAAAATGAGGAACAATTAGATTCAGCAGAAAAGTACTTTCGACTTGGATTATACAGGGCTAAAAGGGATAGTAATAGAACTTGGATAGGAATCATATCAGGAAATTTAGGAAGTATTTTGGCTAGCAAAGGCGATTTTGCAATGGCGGAGAAATTATTAATTATTGATAAAAAAGAATCTATACTTTCAAACCAAATTACCAGCGCAATCAATGCTATTTTAGCTTTAGTCGATATTAAATTATCTCAAAATAACGTGAAAGAGGCAGAGATTTATTTAAATCAGGCAGATTCATTGATAAATGCTTATTCAACAAAGAATGAAGAAGAGAATAGCATTTATAATATGGAAAGAACGAGTAAACTAGGAGCGCTTCAGTTATTGAAGGGAAATAAAATGGAGGCGCTTGAAAATATGCAGAAAGCTTATCTCGCATTAAAAAGCAGGTATAGGAATAAATTGTTTTTAACTTCTAATTTAAATAGTAAACGTTTTGCTTTTGAGGAAAATGTAAGCAAGATTTCTGAGCTGGAGGATAAGTCGGACAGAAGAAAGTACATAATATTTTTCATTATCATCATTGTATTTTGGTTGATTATTACTCTTATAAATCAAAGAAGATTCAATCAGCGATTAAAAGAAAAAGAATAGTCAAATTGAAGAACAAGCAAAAGTTCTACAAGAATTAAATGCACAAAAATCTAAATTATTTTCTGTTGTTGCTCACGATATGAGAAGTCCGATTGCTAACTTAAGAAACATAATAGATTTGCATGCAGACAATGATTTGAGTGATGAAGAGTTCATGTTGTTTTGTAAGGATATAAATAAGTCAATTCATGGCCTTTCAGGTACTTTCGAGAATATTATGAGTTGGGCTAAGGTTGGCATGGAGCAAGGAATTAAGGTTAATGTTGAAAGCTTAAATTTTGCTTCAATAATTTCAGAGATTATACTTCAAATTAATCCCATTAGTGAAGTCAAATCAATTTCAATTCAACATACTGAAACTACTACAAAGGAATTTTTTGCTGATAAAAACCTAATGTTGGTTGTATTGCGTAACTTAATACATAATGCCATTAAATTTTCACATGTTGGTTCACAGATATCAATACTTTTTTCGGAGAATTCAGAAAACAATAAAGAGGTATTAATTCAAATAGTTGATAAAGGCATTGGTATGAATGAAGAAATGCTGCAAAATCTAAATAATAGCAATTCTAAACAAAGTTTAAATGGCACTGAAGGTGAAAAGGGGAGTGGCTTGGGATTAATGATTTGTAATGAATTTATTGTAGCAATGAATGGAAGTTTGAAAATAGAAAGTAAGCTTGGCGAAGGAAGTATTTTTTCTATTTTTCTGCCAATAAATCAGAACAATAATTAGTCTTATAAGCCAAGTAACAATGGATTTAATCGCGTCATTTTTTCGATATTTATTTGAATAGGAAAATTATTGTATTCTAATTTATAATATAGCTTGTTAGAACATTGGCCATTAGCTCAAGATATAATTCAAATTCATAAAACCACGTTTTTTGTGCTCCTTGATTTAAGCCTTCTCCTCTATTCTTTCATCTGAATGTTTAGCAAATCTACCTTTATTACGTGGGTGTACCTGGTCCATTCTCGAACAAGGACAATGCTAACTCGACACGACAGAACATTGACCTTAATTAGGGCAGTAACTAACTCGGGTTTGTCAAAAGTGGGTCCGCCAATTAGCGGAGGTTAATCATACGCCACTTCGCCAAGCTGAAAAACGTTAAAAACCAATTTAAAAAAATAAATATGAATATTAATTACTCTATAAAACTGTTCTTGGGATTACTTTTTTCCATAATCTTATTTCATGTTTGCATTGTTGTAAAAATAATTCCTTACCACATAGCTTGGGGTGGCCAACTTACAACTGACAATGAAATGTACGTTTTTGAAAGTATTTCAATACTAATAAATGTATTTTTATCATGGATTCTTTTAATGAAAATTGATTTAGTGAAATTTAAGTTTTCAACTAAAACAATAAATGTAATTTTATGGTTTTTCTTTGGGCTGTTTATTCTAAATACAGTGGGTAATATTTTTGCAAAATCAAATTTTGAAAAGTTTTTTGCCATATTAACTGCGCTATTTGCCATTCTAATTTGGAATATTTTAAAGCCTAGTAAAAAAACAAGCAACTAAGATTTTTTAATAATCGTAAATTAAGTATTTTTTTTAAAATGTAATCAGGCTTACAAAACCAAACTTAAATAAAAAACGTTTGTTATTTATTATATCATATTTGCCATCGAATTAAATACTATAAAAAATGAAAATATTAAAAACTATTTTTTACTTACAAACTTTATTAATAATAAGTTTAACAAGTTGTGCTCAAAACAACAACAAACAAACCAATCAAACTCCTACAAAAATGACAACAGAAAATAACGATACACTTTCAACAGCAGTATTTGGTGCTGGTTGTTTTTGGTGTGTGGAAGCCGTATTTCAACAAGTAAATGGTGTAATAAAAATTGAAAGTGGTTACACCAATGGCGATGTAAAAAATCCTACTTACCGCGAGGTTTGTTATGGTAAAACTGGCCATGCCGAAGTATGTAAAATTTGGTTCGATTCAAGTAAAGTAAGTTTCGAAACTTTACTTTCTATTTTTTGGCAAACCCACGACCCAACTATATTAAACCAACAAGGCAATGATATTGGCACTCAGTACCGCTCTGCAGTATTTTATAATAGCGATTATCAAAAACAATTGGCCGAAAAGTATAAAACAGATTTAGATAAATCAGGTGCATTTGCAAAACCAATTGTTACTGAAATTACTGCAATTAATAACTATTACACTGCAGAAGATTACCATCAAAACTACTATAATCAAAACAACGACCAACCTTACTGCCAATTTGTAATAGCTCCTAAGTTAGAAAAGTTTAAGAAAGTATTTGGAGATAAGTTTGGTAAAAAATAATTTTTTTAAAAAACTTAACACATAGTTGCTAATTATACCACATAGAAAATTTAGCATAAACTTTATTTTCTATGTGGTTCAAGAATTCCTTCCTTTTTTTACAAAAATCTCCTTTTAAAACTCCTTTTTTCCTTTATTGAAATCATTGTATATTTTACTACTATTGTTTATTCAATTTTAGAGAAATATATCCTATGATAAAAAAAGTATTTTTAAGTGTCTGTACCTTGTTTTTGTTTTTTCAAATTCAAGCACAAATACTTCCGCTAATTCCTTTACCTAACAGCATTCAAAAGGCAGAAGGAACATTTTCTATCAATGAAAATACCATCATTTTTGCCGAAAAAAAATCTGCTGAAGCAGCCTATTTAAAGCAATATATTTTTGAAAATTATGGTTTAAAACTAAAAGTTACACATAAAACCAAAGCAGCTATAAATGTAATCACTTTTTTAAAAGCAAATGGAAAAGATTGTGAAAACAACAGAGAAGAATATCAACTAAATGTTTCAAAAAATACAATCAATATATATGCTTTAAACAATGCTGGAATTTTTTATGGCATTCAAACATTGATTCAATTATTGCCTATTGAAAAAAGTACTGTTTTAAAAATTCCATGTTTGCAAATAAATGATGCGCCACGCTACCAATGGCGAGGGATGCACTTAGATTGTAGCCGTCATTTTTTTACTAAAAACGAAGTAAAAAAGTACATTGATTATTTGGCCATGTATAAACTAAATATTTTTCATTGGCATTTGGTGGATGACCAAGGTTGGCGAATTGAAATAAAAAAATATCCGTTTTTAACCAAAATTGGTAGTAAACGCAAAGCCACTTTAATTGGAAAACCAACCTTTGATTCACTGGGAAATCCTTCCGCAAACGATAAATATGACAGCACTTTATATGAAGGTTTTTATACGCAAAACGATATCAAGGAAATTGTTGAGTATGCAAAAAACAGATATATTACGGTACTTCCAGAAATAGAAATGCCCGGACATTCATTAGCGGCTTTGGCTGCGTATCCGCAATATGCATGTAATGCTGGTCCGTTTGAAACCTACAGCCGTTGGGGTGTTTCCGATGATGTGTATTGTGCTGGAAACGATGAAGCTTTTGTGTTTTTAGAAAATATTTTAAAGGAAGTAATGGAATTATTTCCGAGTAAATACATTCATATTGGGGGCGATGAGTGTGTAAAAACTAAATGGAAATCATGCGCAAAATGCCAGAAGCGAAAAGCGGATGAACATTTAAAAAATGAAGAAGAATTACAAAGTTATTTTATTACCCGAATTGAAAAATATGTGAACGCAAATGGCCGACAAATTATAGGTTGGGACGAAATTTTAGAAGGTGGATTAGCACCCAACGCAGCGTTAATGAGTTGGCGAGGAATCAATGGTGGAATTGCTGCGGCCAAACAAAATCATTTTGTGGTAATGAGTCCAGGAAGACCATGTTATTTTGACCATTATCAAAGCAGGGACAAAGCTGCTGAACCCATGGCAATTGGAGGATTTAATCCACTTGATTCTGTTTATAATTACAACCCAACTCCAGATTCTTTGAATGCCAATGAGCAAAAATTTATCATGGGTGCGCAAGCCAATGTTTGGACAGAATATATTACCAATTTTTCACAAGTAGAATACATGGTTTTGCCAAGAATGAGCACTTTGTCGGAGGTTTTATGGACCAATATGGAGTACAAAAATTTTACTGATTTCAAAGAAAGATTATATATTCATAAGGGAATTTTAGATAGAATGAAAGTTAATTACGCCAAACATTTTTTACCAATAAAATAAATAATGACAGACAGAAGAAAATTTTTAAAAACATCGGCATTGGCTTCGGCTGCATTATTGGTAAATAGAAGCGCAAATGCTGAAATTAAACCGAATGGAAAAGTGAACAAACCCATTGTTTTATCTACTTGGAAATTTGGACTAAAATGCAATGAAACTGCATGGGAAATATTGAAAAATAATGGCAAAGCTTTAGATGCAGTGGAGGCTGGAGTAATGGTTTGCGAAGCGGATCCAAATGAGCGAAGTGTGGGTTATGGCGGCCGACCAGATAGGGATGGCAGGGTTACGTTAGATGCTTGCATCATGGACGAAATGTCGAATATTGGTTCAGTGGCTAGTTTAGAATTTATAAAGCATCCTATTTCGGTGGCAAGAGCAGTAATGGAAAAATCGCCACACGTTATGTTTGTGGGTGATGGTGCTTTGCAATTTGCACTTTCGCAAGGTTTTAAAAAAGAAAATTTATTGGTAGAAGCTTCCGAAAAAGAATGGAAAGAATGGTTAAAAACTTCGCAATACAAACCCATTGTAAACATTGAAAATCATGATACCATTGGCATGGTTGCACTTGACGAACAGGGAAATCTTTCGGGTGCTTGTACTACCAGCGGAATGGCTTTCAAAATGCATGGCCGAGTAGGCGATTCGCCCATTATTGGTGCAGGTTTGTATGTAGATAATGAAATTGGCGCAGCCACCGCAACTGGTCATGGAGAGGAAGTAATTAGAATTGCTGGTTGCCATTTAGTGGTTGAGTTAATGCGTCAAGGAAAATCACCACAAAAAGCGTGTGAAGAAGCAGTAGCTAGGGTAGTAAAATTAATGAAATTAAGGAAGAAAGAATTGAAAGATATTCAAGTTGGTTTTATTGCGTTAAACAAAAACGGGGAACATGGTTCGTATTGCGTGCAAAGTGGCTTTAATTATGCCGTTCACGACAATTCAGGGAATGTTTTATTGGATGCACCTTATCATTATAAACTTTAACTAAAAGTTTGAATATTTATGCAAAAAAACCATTTAGAAATTGCTTGTTTTAATTTGGAATCTGCCATTATTGCGCAGCAAGCAAGTGCCAATAGAATTGAGTTTTGTGCAGACATGAATGCAGGTGGTGTTACCCCAAAATTAGCTGATTTTATTTTACTAAAATCAAAAATTCATATTCAAATTTATGTAATGATTCGCCCAAGAGGAGGAAGTTTTGTTTATTCAAATGAGGAATTTGAACAAATGAAAAACGATATTTTAGAGTTTAAAAATGCGGGTGCTGATGGATTTGTTTTTGGAATATTAACAGAAAATAAGGAAGTGAATTTCATTCAAAATAAAGAATTGGTTCAATTGGCAAACCCTTTGCCATGCACATTCCACAGGGCTTTTGATGATATAAAAGATCAAATGAAAGCTTTAGATATTTTAATTGAATGTGGATTTAAAACAATACTAACATCGGGAAATGCTAAAAATGCAATGGAAGGTTTATCATCATTGAAAGACTTGGCTTTAAAAGCAAATAATAAAATTTGCATCATGCCGGGTGGCGGTGTTCGTGCTAATAATATTGAATTGTTGAAAGAAAATATAACTACCAATTGGTTTCATTCATCTGCTGTTTTACAAAATGAAACAGCCAATATGGATGAAGTATTTATGCTTAAATCCAAATTAGCTTGAAGAAATTAATTGTCCTTTTTTTAGCTGTTATTTGTTTGCCAATGCTGGCAATTTCTCAAACTTTAGAAAGAGATTTGTCGAAGGAGAAATGGCTATTTAAAAACACCCAAGAAAAGAAATGGTATTCCGCTAAAATTCCTGGAACTGTTCATACCGATTTATTCCAAAACAAAATTATTCCAAATCCTTTTACAGGCAATAATGAAAAGCTTTTACAGTATATTGATCTTGAAAATTGGGAATATAAAACTGAATTTATTATTACTAAAACCGAATATCAAAATGAACACATTGATTTGAATTTTGAAGGCTTAGATACTTACGCAAAAGTGTATGTGAACGACTCATTAATTTTAACTGCCAATAACATGTTTCGTTCATGGAATTTAGAGGTAAAAAGATTTTTGAAAATTGGCAATAATCAATTAAAAATTGTTTTTGAATCAGCGGTTAATAGGGGAGAAGCGGAAGCAAAAAAACTACCTTATGAATTACCCGGAAACGAAAAAGTTTTTACACGAAAGGCGCAGTATCATTACGGTTGGGATTGGGGTCCACGATTTGTAACTTGTGGAGTTTATAAAGCTGTTCATTTACATTTTTGGAATCAAGCCAAAATAAATCACGTGCAGTTTATCCAAGAAAAACTCGCCAAAGAATTGGCGCAAATTCAATTGAAGGTGGAAGTAAATTGTAGTAAAGAAGGGATTTATAATTTTGGAATTTATAATTCAAAACTAAGTCGTGATTTACCATTATTTAAAGATACGATTTTTGAACTGCAAAAAGGAATAAACACTGTTTTGTTAAATGCTACAATTAAGTATCCTGAACTTTGGTGGACGCACAATTTAGGTAAACAAAATTTGTATCAATATACGGTTGTTTTAGAATCAGCTAATAAAAAAATTGATTTAAAGGATGTAATATTTGGGTTGCGAACCGTAGAATTAGTTCAGGAAAAGGACAGTTTAGGGAAATCATTTTTCTTTAAATTAAATGGCATTCCTGTTTTTATGAAAGGGGCTAATTATATTCCTGAAGACAACTTTTTACCACGCGTTCCGTTTTCAAAAACCAAACAATTAATTACTGATGCCAAAGCTGCAAACATGAATATGCTGCGCGTTTGGGGAGGTGGCGAATATGCCAATGATTATTTTTATCAATTATGTAATGAAAATGGCATATTGGTTTGGCAAGATTTTATGTTTGCTTGTGCCATGTATCCTGGAGATTCCGCTTTTTTGGAAAACGTAAATGCAGAAGTAAATGATCAAATAATTCGTTTAAGAAATCATCCAAGTTTGGCCATGTGGTGTGGTAACAATGAAATAGATGAAGGATGGAAAAATTGGGGTTGGCAAAAACAATATAAGTATAATACCACTGACTCCACTAAAATTTGGAATGATTATGTTTTATTGTTTGAAAATAATATCAAAAATACCATTCAATTATTGGATAAGTCAAGGTTTTATTGGCCAAGCTCACCATCTATTGGTTGGGGACGCAAAGAAAGTTTAACGCAAGGCGATGCACATTATTGGGGAGTTTGGTGGGGAATGCAGCCTTTTGAAACTTATGAAAAAAAGGTGGGAAGATTCATGAGTGAATATGGTTTTCAAGGGTTGCCTTCATTAAGCACTTTTACAAAAATGGGTGCTTTGCAATTTAAAAATAATGCTTTTAAAATTGATTCTAGTGTTTTAAAAACTCATCAAAAACACCCAACAGGATTTGAAACCATTCAAACTTATATGGAACGCGATTACCCTATTCCAAAGAGTTTTGATAATTACATTTATGTTTCACAATTGCTGCAAGCAGAAGGAATGAAAACAGCCATTGAAGCGCACCGCAGAGCAATGCCCTATTGTATGGGAACATTATATTGGCAGTTAAATGATTGTTGGCCTGTTACATCTTGGAGTTCGATAGATGATGATGGAAATTGGAAAGCTTTGCACTATCAAGTGAAAAAATCGTACAATGATTTATTAATTTCGTTTGAAGAAAAAAACGATGCTGTTTTAGTATTTATTGTTTTAGATAAATTAGAAAATATAAAAGGTAATTTAAACATCAAAGTTTTAGATTTTAATGGTAAAATTATTTTTACTGATAATGTGGAAACCATTGTAAAATCAAATACCAGCAGCATTTATTTCTATTTCGATAAAAGCAAATTGAAAGGCGATATCAACTTGAATAATTTGGTTTTATCAGCAACATTTAGCAATGAAAATACTTCAATAAATGCATTGCATTATTTTGTAAAACAAAAAGATTTATTACTTCAAAAACCTACTATTTATTTTAAATATTTAAATAAAAATCAAATAGAAATATCAAGTGATAAATTAGCCAAAAATGTGTTTTTAAGAACTGATAATAAACCTTATCAATTTGAAGATAATTACTTCGATTTATTACCAAATGAAAAGAAAATTATTCAAATTTCAGGTAAGTATTCTAAAACAGATTTTTTTAATACATGGGCAAAATCTTTGTTCGATGCCAAGTAATTTGATTGAGTTTGTGAATTCTTATAAGACATTCAAATATTCAAAATTGAATTAACCAAGTAAAATATTACTTTTGTACAAGTAAAATCCCAATGTGATGGGAGCAAAAAAACTTTTATGTTAAAAAAAATATTATTCATTCTTTGTGTGTTAATGCTAGCAAATACAGCTTATGCGCAAAAGGTGGAAGATAAACCTTACGTTTCCGATACCACCAAATGGAGCCGTCCAAAAAAAGTCACCTTTTTGGCTTTTGTTCCTGGTTTAGGTCAAATTTATAATAAAAAATATTGGAAATTACCCATAGTTTACGGTGGTTTTGCGGCATTAATTTATTCTGTTACTTTTTATCAAAAACAATACGATGATTTGCGCCAAGCAGTTAAAGATAGAAATGCGGGCTTAACCTTAACCGACCCATCTTTAGAGCCTTTGGATATTGCCAACTTAGTTTCGTTTAGAGATTTTTATAGAGAAAACAGAGATTTATCGTGGATTGGAATTGGTGCATTGTATGGTTTGCAAATTATGGATGCAGCAGTTGATGCTCATTTACAAGAATTTGATGTAACTGAAAATTTATCATTGCGGTGGCAACCCGATTACAGAATTCAATATGGCCAAGCGTTTTTAGGTGCAACTTTTACTTTTACTTTAAAATAGGTATAATAGCAAAAAATAGTTGGTAAAATCGGCTGAAAGCCATTACCAGAAAGGGATTCCGATAAGCATATTGAAAACGTTTTCAATATGCTTTTTTTTGTTGATGAAAAACTCAAAAAAAAGT